>TARA_R110000850_G_scaffold16697_6_pt1 | contig 73381 bp, 63 predicted proteins | sample TARA_R110000850 | Tara Oceans TARA_R110000850 (sample SAMEA4397586) | marine metagenome | biome: Polar Biome; feature: [SRF] surface water layer (ENVO:00010504); material: water (ENVO:00002006), including particulate matter (ENVO:01000060) such as... | depth 5 m
CAAATTAAAATACATTAATACCGCTATTAAATCACGCCCTGTGTATGTCAAAAGAATGGGTTTTTGGTTGGTTATTTATTCTCTTCAAGATAGTAAAAATAGCTTATATGTTATTTTTTTTAACATTTAATACGCTATAGGATAAGACATCTATTGTCAATTCAATAAGAATGGAAAGGATGCATTGCTTTACAAAAAAAGCGAAATAGCGCACGCTTCAACGCAATCTGCTTTGAAAGCTGTTACCGCTAGGGCAAGTCTATTTAACGTGCTGTTAAGTAAATAAATATACCGTATATATAGCATATTTATAGCGTATATATAGCGAATGTATAGCGTATGTATAACGTATTTAAGATATAGCATAAATAGGAAAAATGTATTGTAATAATCCTGGAAAGCCATCAAAAGAGTATGTATGCATACGGCTTCGCACCTTGAAATCAATACAAAGCTATTTACACCACAAAGGATGAGTGATATATTTTACTTACTTGCTAGAAAATTTTTAAGAAAAATTAAGAAGATGTAGGGTGTAATATAGATTTACAGTACTACCTTTTCAAACCCTTCTGTCATCCACTCTTGTAGGTTGCCTTCATCATCTGTGAAAATGATAAAGACATCGAGTTGTGAGTTGTTGTTCAGGAAGTTTTGGGTCTCTTCCAGTTCCATCACCATAAAAGAAGTGGCATAAGCGTCTGCAAGCATACAGTTTTCTGCCAGTACAGTAACACTTAACACATTGCTTTTTTGAGGCCATCCGGTTTCAGGATTGATGGTGTGTACAAATTTCTGTCCGGTTTCAGGGTCCTCAATAAATTTTCTGTAATTGCCCGAGCTAGCCATCGCCCGGTCTTCGAGTGTGATTACTTTAAATATTTCAATTCCGTCAGATACCGTGGGGTTATCGATTCCCACAGCCCAGGGCTCTTTTTTATCAGGGTTGACACCTTTGGCAACCACTTCACCGCCCAACTCAATAAGAAAATTTGAAATGCCTTTTTCATCAAGTACTTTTGCCAAAAGATCTAAAGTATAGCCTTTTGCTATGGCATTAAAATCCAGATAAACCTCTGGATATTGCTTTCTGATTTTATCATTGGAAGTAATTTCAACCCGTTCCATACCCACAAAATTCATCAGGCTGTCAACTTTTGTACTGTCAATATTTTTGAGGTTTGCTGTGGGTCCAAATCCATAGGCATTGACCAAAGACCCCACCGTGGGATCAAAGGCTCCCTTTGTTTTTGCCCAGATATCCTTCGAAGTTAAAAAAACTTCTTTGAACATTTCATCCACCACAACGGTGGTGTCTCCCTGATTGATTCTGGAGATATCTGATTTGGGCATGTAGGTGGACATAGATTGATTTACCCGCTCAAAAACACGGTTAAATTCATCGTGAAAATCCTTTTTGCTTTCATACTGAATGTTATAAGTCGTGCCAAAAGCATCTCCGGTATTTTTTATAAGAAGGGTATTGGTCTCTTTATCCTGGCAGGATATAAACAACAGTGCTAAAAAAACAATCAGGACTTTTTTCATTCTTTTTCTTTTAGGTAAAAACTTTTTAAATTTCTTGCAATCCATTATAAATAACGGTGTATTCCTCATCTTTAACGATGGCTTCTTTATAATCGTCTCCACGGCCCAAACCTACTCTGGCAAAATAGGTTTTGGCTTCAAACTTCTCGGCGTGATCCTTCATTTTTTTCATCAGCTTCTTGTCAAATTCCTGTACAGCATCAGGATAGGTAACAGCCCGCACCACTACAAAATGCAGTATCTTTTCTTTTAAAACTACAAACTGCGGGTCTTTTTTAAATTTTGAGTTTACAGCCAAAAATTCAAACCCTTGTTCTTCAAGGTCTTTTCCCACAATATTCATAGCGAGATTGTGCAATTCCTGTTCGGTGAGTGTATTTGCCATAAGATTACAGCGTTTAAAGAATGTTGACTTCCGGTTCTACAAAGATACCAAATTGTTCTTCAACAGTTTCCTGAATGCGTTTTGCCAGTTCTAATATTTCAGCCCCTGTAGCATTTCCATAATTGACCAAAACCAACGCCTGATTTTTATGAACCCCTGCATCACCAAATCGTTTTCCCTTAAAACCGGCTTGTTCTATAAGCCATCCTGCAGGAATTTTAAATTGGTTTTCAGACATTTTGTAATAAGGGGCCTCCGGAAACCGGCTTATAAAATGGTCAAATGTTTTTTGATCTACCACCGGGTTTTTAAAAAAACTACCACTGTTGCCCAACTCTTGGGGATCAGGGAGTTTCGATTGCCGAATCACTATCACGGCTTTTGAAATATCCTGTATGGAGGGCTCATCAACCTGCATCTTTTCCAGCTCCTGTTTGATGGCACCGTATTCAATGTTTTTTTTGTGGTCTTTCTTTGTGAGTTTCAAGGTCACACCGGTGATGATGTAATTTCCTTTCTCGGTGGTTTTAAAAATGGACTCGCGATATCCAAAATTACATTCGCCTTTTGTAAATGTACGAAGTTGTTTTGTGTGAATATTGAGCGCTTCACAGGAAACAAAAACATCTTTGAGTTCCACTCCATAGGCGCCAATGTTTTGCATGGGTGCGGTTCCGGTATTACCGGGAATTAATGAGAGGTTTTCAATGCCTCCGTAATTTTTTTCGAGACAGTAAAGCACGAAGTCATGCCAGTTTTCACCGGCCATGGCTTTTAAATGGATTTCCTTTTCGTCTTCAAAGGCTACTGATATGCCTTTTAAGTTCACATGAATCACCAACGCATCGATATCTTGGGTAAGCAACATATTGCTTCCACCGCCAAGAATAAAGGTGTTATCAGAGCTTTTTTCATTTAAAGTATCCTGTAACTCTTTTACAGATGAAACTGCAACAAAATGCTTTGCCTTTACATCAATGCCAAAGGTATTGAAATGCTTAAGTGATTTGTTGGTTTCTATTTGCATCAATCAGTATAGGCTTCAAGTGCTGCTTTTAAGATCAATACCGCTTTTTGTAAATTCTCTTTTTTCAAAACATAAGCAATACGCACCTGGTTTTTGCCTGCACCGGGAGTTGAATAAAAACCGGCGGCAGGTGCTACCATTACCGTTTCATTATCCAAATGGAAATCCTCAAGCAACCAGCGTGCAAAGGCATCAGCATCTTTTACGGGAAGTTCTGCGATACAATAAAACGCACCTCCGGGATTTGCTACTTTTACATTCGGAATTTTCCTGAGTTCGGAAACCAATAAGTCCCTGCGGTCTTTATATTCTGTAATAACATCATCAAAATAAGCCTGGGGTGTTTCTAGTGCAGCCTCACTTGCAATCTGGGCAAAAGTGGGCGGACTCAACCGGGCCTGGGCAAATTTCATTGCCGTGTCCATAATTTCCTTGTTTTTGGAAACCAGACAACCTATCCTAGCCCCACACATACTATAGCGTTTGGAAACCGAATCAATCACAATCGCATTGTCTTCAATTCCGGGAACAGAGAGAATGGAGTGATGTTGCAGTCCGTCATAAGCAAACTCACGGTAGACCTCATCTGCAAGTAAAAACAAATCGTGTTTTTTTACGAGCGCTGCAAGTTGGTCAATTTCTTCTTTGGAATACAGATAACCGGTAGGGTTCCCCGGATTGCAAATGAGGATGGCTTTGGTTTTATCTGAAATAAGCTTTTCAAATTCAGAAATAGGTGGCAGTGCAAAGTTATTATCAATCCCAGAAATTACAGGAACTACTTTCACCCCTGAAGCAGTGGCGAAACCATTATAATTTGCATAAAACGGCTCCGGAATGATGATTTCATCATCTGCATCTGCAATACTTCCCATGGCAAAAAGCAAGGCCTCAGACCCACCCGTCGTTACAATGATATTATCACTGTTTATTGACGGGTTTATTGTTTTGTAATACGTGGCCAGTTTTTTTCTGTAACTCTCAAAACCGGCAGAGTGACTGTAAGACAGAACCTCAATATCATTATTCTTGATCGCATCAAGGGCAATTTGGGGTGTTTTTATATCAGGCTGACCGATGTTTAAATAATATATTTTCCGACCTCTTTGTTGCGCTAAATCAGCATAAGGGACTAACTTTCTTATGGGTGATTCGGGCATTGATTTTCCTTTGTTTGAAATCTTTGGCATTTTTTGTACATTTAGATTACAAAGTTGCGAAATATTCTTCAGAATTCCTCAAAGATTGCTCAATATAGCACAATTTTTGTGGCATTTAAATAAACCGAAATGCTTGAAGCAAACAGTTAAAATACTCCTCATTTTCTGTCTCATTTTGCAGGCAGCATTCACCTACAGTCAGGATCATTTTAAATTGCCCGAAAATAAGAAAAGGGATAAAGTTGTTTTTAAGCTCATCAACAACCTTATTTTAATGCCGATTGAGGTGAATAATGTCCCTCTTACATTTTTACTGGATACAGGGGCGGCATCAACTGTAATTTTCAGTTTTGAGGAAATTGACACCATCGAACTGAAAAACTCGTCACTAATAAAACTGCGCGGACTCGGAAAAGGGGAACCTGTAGATGCCTTAAAATCTGAAGGTAATACCATTAAAATTGGAAAATCAATAAGCTCAAACCAAACCATTTATGTGGTTTTTGATGGTGCTTTGAATTTTTCTTCCCGCCTGGGTGTACCCGTTCACGGTATCATCGGCAAAGATTTTATGAAAGATTTTGTCGTTGAAATCAACAATCAACTGGAGCGCATTCGTTTTTTCAAACCTGAACTTTACAAAAAGAAAAAATGCCGTGGTTGCCTGGAAAAAGAGTTGCTTTTTAAAAACGGTAAACCACACCTTACGGCAAGTTTTAGAGAAGGCAATATAGAGAAGGAAGTAAATTTACTCATTGATTCCGGTTCCGGTGATGCATTATGGCTGTTTGAAAACAGTGATGAAAACATAGTTATCCCTGAAAATGCCTTTGAAGATTATCTGGGTCTGGGAATCAATGGAAGCATTTACGGTAAACGTTCAAAAGTTGAGGAGTTTACTTTGGCAAGCTTTAATTTCACCAATGTAAATACTGCATATCCTGATGTTGAATTTATTGATATCCTTGACAATCAAAAAACCAGGAATGGAAGTATTGGCGGGGAGCTTTTAAAGCGTTTCAACTGGACTATAAGTTATCAGGATCAATATATTCAGCTAAAGCGAAATAAATATTTCAACGAGCCCTTTTACTATAATATGAGCGGGTTGACACTGCAGCAAGGTGGTTTCACCTTGGTCAAAGAGCAAAAAAATATTGCGCCAGACAGTTACAGACTCAATCAAAACGAGAACTTTTCAGTCTTTAATTTAAACCTTTCTCCAAAAATGGAACTAAGGGTTGAACAGGTTTTTGAAGTTGTTGAGATTAGAAAAGGTTCACCTGCTGAAATTGCAGGAATCAAGGTGGGTGATGAAATTTTAGAAGTGAACAGCACTCCGGCTTATAAATTTCAACTTCAAGAACTTAATCAAATGTTTTATACCCGGGAAGGAAGAACCATAAGAATGACCATTTCCAGAAACGGCTATGAACAAAAAGTAAAATTTGACCTGAAAGATATATAAAAAAGCCTCCCTGAAATCAGAGAGGCTATGAATTATAATATTCTGAAGTAAATTATCCTTTTACAGTTCCCTTTATTTTTAGGGTAACAATAGGCTCCTGAGCGTTTGAAAAAACACTGATTGACCTTCTGATGGGTCCTACACGATTGGTGTCATATTTAACCTCAATAACATCTGACGCTCCGGGGGCTATGGGTCCTGAAGGTTTTTTAGGGATTGTACAGCCACAGGTTGACTTGATATCCTCAATAACCAAAGGTGCATCACCTGTATTTGTAAATTTAAAGGTACGCACACCATCGCTTCCTTTTTCAATTTCACCATAATCTATAGTGTCCTCTTCAAAACTGATTTCAGCAGTTTGTGCCTGTGTTGCAAAACTTATTAGTCCTACAAATAATATCAAAACTAATTTTTTCATAATTTCTAAATTTTAAGAATTGTAAATGTAATTACTTTTTATACTTCAAGCAAATTAAATTATTCACTTTTATTATCTTGAAGTTATAACTACTTTTGCTTTCTATTTCAAAAATCAGACCATAAAAATGAGTATCTCTTCAAACTATGATGCCAAAGCAGTTGAAAACAAATGGTATAACTACTGGATGGAACATAATTTCTTCCATTCTACCCCCAATGAGAAAAAACCATATACCATTGTAATACCACCACCCAACGTTACCGGCGTCTTACACATGGGGCATATGCTCAACAACACCATACAAGATGTACTCATAAGAAGGGCACGTCTCAAAGGCTATAATGCCTGCTGGGTTCCCGGTACAGACCACGCATCTATTGCAACAGAGGCAAAAGTGGTTGCAAAACTAAAAAGTGAAGGCATCAACAAAGCTGATTTAACCCGGGAAGAGTTTTTAAAACACGCCTGGGACTGGACTGACAAACATGGCGGAATCATCCTGGAACAATTAAAAAAACTGGGATGCTCCTGTGACTGGGAACGCACAAAATTCACACTCGATGACGATATGTCTGCTTCGGTTATCAAATCATTTGTCGATTTGTATAACAAAGGACTCATTTACCGCGGCTACCGCATGGTCAATTGGGATCCCGAAGCACAAACCACGCTTTCTGACGAAGAAGTAATTTTTGAAGAGCAACAAGGCAAGCTCTACTATATTAAATATAAAATAGAAGACAGTAAAGACACCCTCACGATAGCCACTACAAGGCCTGAAACCATTTTAGGGGACACCGCTATCTGTATCAACCCAAATGATGAACGCTTTGTACACTTAAGAGGAAAAAAAGCCATTGTCCCGATTGCAAACAGGGTGATTCCTATTATTGAGGACGAATATGTCGATATGGAATTTGGAACCGGGTGTTTAAAAGTAACGCCCGCCCACGATGAAAATGACAAAAACTTAGGCGACAAACACAATCTGGAAATTGTTGATATCTTAAATCCGGACGGCTCCTTAAACTCTTTCGGTCTGCATTATGAAGGCAAGGACCGCTTTGTGGTCAGAAAAGAAATTGCTAAAGAACTTGAAGAAAATGGACATTTGCTCAAAATTGAAGACTATCTAAACAAAGTAGGCACCAGTGAGCGCACCAAAGCGGTTATTGAGCCACGCCTCAGCGACCAGTGGTTTTTAAAGATGGAAGAACTGGCAAAACCGGCCATTAAAGCTGTACTGGAAACCGAAGAAGTAAAACTATTCCCCAAAAAGTTTGAAAATACATACCGTCATTGGATGGAAAACATCCGCGACTGGAATATTTCCCGTCAATTGTGGTGGGGACAGCAAATACCGGCATTTTATTTTGGTGACGGAAAAGATGATTTTGTAGTTGCAGAAACCAAAGAAGAAGCTCTTACGCTTGCGCGAAAAAAATCAGGAAACCCACAACTTGCGGTTTCTGATTTAAAACAGGATCCTGATGCTTTGGACACCTGGTTTTCTTCATGGCTTTGGCCTATGAGCGTTTTTGACGGCATACGCAACCCTGAAAATAAAGAATTTCAATATTATTACCCAACAAACGATCTGGTTACCGGTCCCGATATTTTATTCTTCTGGGTTGCCAGAATGATTATTGCCGGCTATGAATACACCGGAAAACGCCCTTTTGAAAACGTTTTCCTTACAGGGCTGGTAAGAGACAAACAAGGCCGTAAAATGTCAAAACAACTGGGTAATTCACCCGATGCCTTGGGCCTTATTGATAAATATGGCGCAGATGGAGTGCGTGTGGGACTGTTGTTAAGTGCTTCAGCAGGAAATGATTTGTTGTTTGATGAGCAATTGTGCAACCAGGGTAAAGGCTTTGCAAACAAAATCTGGAATGCCTTCCGCCTTATTAAAGGATGGGAAGTAAAAGATATCGACCAACCCGACTATGCCACAACAGCCATTGAATGGTATAATGCCAAATTGGATAGCACGCTACTTGAAATTGAAGACCATTTCAGTAAATACCGCATCAGCGATGCCCTGATGGCAACTTATAAACTGGTATGGGACGATTTCTGCTCGTGGCTGCTCGAGATGGTTAAGCCCGCTTACGGGCAACCCATTGACAAAAAGACCTATGAGGCTGTTATTGATGCTTTGGAAAATAATTTAAAAATATTACATCCCTTTATGCCTTTCCTGTCTGAAGAACTTTGGCAAAATTTAACCGAAAGAAGCCCTGAGAAAGCCTTGATAGTATCTCAGTGGCCTGAGCAAAAAACACCCAATACTGCTTTGGTTTCCGGATTTGAATTTGCTTCTGAAATTATTTCCGGGATCAGGAACATCAGGAAGGAGAAAAATATCTCCTTTAAGGACACCATAAAGCTTTCCGTGATGAATGCTGAAAATTTCACAAATAAATTTGATTCCATTATCGTGAAGCTTGGCAATGTCGAAACGCTGTCTTACGTAACCGATAAAGTAGACGGAGCATTAAGCTTCAGGGTAAAATCAAATGAATATTTCATACCGATGGCAGGTGCCATAAACATTGAGGAGGAACTGGAAAAACTCAAAGAAGAACTTAAATATACAGAAGGCTTCTTAAAGTCTGTTCAAGGCAAACTTGCAAATGAGCGTTTTGTCAACAATGCCCCGGAAGCTGTGGTCGCATCAGAAAAAAGCAAAGAGGCAGACGCACTTGCAAAAATAAAAATGCTCAAAGAGAGTATTTCAGGGCTTCAATAATAATCCATTTCTAAATAAAAAAACCGGTGAAGTCAATTTCACCGGTTTTTTTTTATAACTATAAACTACTACTCTCCTAAAAATGGGTAACGGTAGTCTGTGGGTGTTACAAATGTTTCCTTTACCATTCTTGGCGAAACCCAGCGCAACAAGTTCAATTTAGAACCTGCTTTATCATTGGTTCCTGATGCTCTCGCTCCACCAAACGGCTGCTGGCCAACGACTGCCCCTGTGGGCTTATCATTGATATAGAAGTTTCCTGCAGCATTTTCAAGGATATCAACGGCCGTTTCCAATGCATAACGGTCTTCACTGAAGACAGCTCCTGTAAGGGCATATTCTGATGTTCCGTCAACAAGGTGTAAGGTTTCTTCCCATTTTTTATCGTCATAAACATAGACGGTAACCACGGGACCAAACAATTCTGTACACATTGTACTGTATTTGGGATCTGAAGTTTCTATCACGGTGGGTGCGATGAAGTATCCTTTGGATTTATCATACGTTCCGCCTACCACAATTTCAGCATTTTTGTCTTTTTTTGCCTGGTCGATATAACTAGCCAGTTTATCAAAAGAACCTTCGTGGATTACAGCTGTAATAAAATTGCTCATATCTTCAGGAGAACCCATTTTGAAAGATTTTACGTCTTCGATTACGTATTTTTTTACTTCAGGCCATAGACTTTTCGGGATATAGCAACGGGAAGCTGCTGAACACTTTTGCCCCTGAAACTCAAATGCCCCTCTTGAAATGGCTGTTGCAATTTGCTTCGGGTTTGAGGACTTGTGAGCAACTATAAAATCCTTCCCTCCTGTTTCCCCAACAATGCGGGGATATGTTTTATAAGTATTGATATTTTCACCTATTTGCTTCCACAGCATCTTAAACACATCTGTAGAACCGGTAAAGTGCAAGCCTGAAAAATCAGGGCTGCTTAATATAGTGTCTGTAATCATCTTAGGGTCTCCATAAACGACGTTGATAACGCCATCAGGTACACCGGCTTCCTTGAAGATATCGGTGATTACTTTTGCAGAATACACCTGGCTGTCACTGGGTTTCCAAATGGCAACATTTCCCATCAGGGCTGCGCTTGCAGGCAGGTTTCCGGCGATAGCCGTAAAATTAAAGGGGGTGATGGCATATATAAAACCTTCCAGCGGACGGTATTCAAGACGGTTCCAGGCACCACTTGTTGACTCCGGTTGTTCTGCATAGATTTCGGTCATATACTGCACGTTGAACCTTAAAAAGTCTATTAGCTCACAAGCGGCATCAATTTCAGCCTGATAAATATTTTTTGATTGCCCCAGCATGGTTGCGGCGTTGATTTTAGCGCGATAAGGACCTGCAATTAACTCTGCTGCCCTGAGGAAAATTCCGGCGCGTTGCTGCCACGGCATTTTTGACCAAGGTTTTCTTGCTTCCAGAGCTGTGTCGATAGCTTCCTGAATGTGTTTCTTTTCGGCTTTGTGATACGTTCCTAAAGAGTGTTTATGGTCGTGAGGAGGTGAGATGGTGGCAGTGTTGCCTGTTTTTATTTCTTTTCCGTTAATATACAAGGGAACATCAACTGTCTCCTTATACATTTTTTGGTATGTTTTTAAAACCTCTTCTCTTTCAGGTGTCCCGGGTGCATAGCTATTCACAGGCTCGTTAACAGCTACCGGTACTTTGTAAAATCCTTTTCCCATATTTGTTTGTTTTTATATAAAAATTAATCGTTTGCGAAGGTACAAATTTTTAAAGAGTCTGTTTTAACTCTGCTTTACTTCTTCTTTAGATTTTTGTAAGTTGTAGCACAAATTTATGACATAATATCTATGTGCACAGTAACATTTATTGCAAAAGAACCCAATGACTTTATTTTGACGTCAAACAGGGACGAAGCCATTGACAGAAAAACCCGCTTGCCGGAAGTTTATAACGAAAACGGCATTAAAATGGTATACCCCAAAGACGAAGTTGCCGGGGGAACGTGGATAGGTATAAGTGAAAGAAAACGCTTAGTCTGTCTGCTCAATGGCGGTTTTGTAGCACATGAGCGTAAATCAACCTACAGATTAAGCAGAGGTGTTATCGTGAAAGAACTGCTTGCCGTGAAAGATGGATTAAATTGGATAGTAGATTTTGATTTTACAGATATTGAGCCTTTTACCATTATTATGATAGAATGGAGAGAAATGCTTAACCTCTATGAACTCGTTTGGGACGGGTCAAAGAAGCATTTAAAAAACATGAATGTAAAAACACACATCTGGAGTTCTTCACCGCTTTATACTAAGAGAATGAAGAATATACGTGAAAAATGGTTTTCAGAATTTTTGGAAAATCGTAAACCAGAGCCCGTCAAATTGTTTGATTTTCACTTGAATACCGGAATAGGAAACAAAGATGTGGATTTACAGATTGACCGGGGATTTTTAAAAACGGTGAGTATTACTCAGGCAACCAAAAATGATGATACAATCGCAATGAAATACAGGGACCTCAAAACAGGTAACGAAAAAGAAATAGATGTTGATATTTTTGATTGAATCAATTCAAACCAAAAGTGGCACAAAGTTTAAAGGCAGGCACTTTTACTTTAAAACGTTTTGTAGAAGAAAAATTCACCATATTATAATGACCACTCATCGAGCCAAAAGGTGATTGCAGCAGGCACCCTGAAGTATACTTATAAAATTCACCGGGTTTGAGTACAGGTTTTTTTCCCACGACACCTTCACCTTTTACAATTTCAGTTTCATTTAATGCATCTTTGATTTTCCAAAACCTAGATTGCAACTGAACCACGTCTTTACTTTGGTTGTGAATGGTAATGACATAACGAAAGGAGAAGAACAATTTATAATTCTTATAAAATGTCCCTTCAAAATCTGTAACTACAGATATTTTTATGCCTTGTGTTACTTGTTGAACCATCTAATTAATAAAGTGAAAATGACAAAAATGCATAAACAACTGCTGCAAACATTGCTAAGATAGTAAATAAACCATTTAGAATCATAAATTTAACGAATGTTTTAAACCTACCCTGCTCATAAAACCTTCGCATAGCTTTATAGAGGTATATTACAAAAAGAAGTAATGCTATTGAAGTAAATAATTCAGAGTTAAACAAAAAGTCAAACAATGCCGAGATGATTAACAATACAAATAACAGGCTTTGCACATGAAAAGCAAAAACAAGCTGCTCCATATAAGTATATTTACCTTTTCTAATATACAAGAGCATAATAAAAAAGGTGAAAACCGGAAGGAATAAAAATATTACAATCGGAAGTTTTGAAATAAAGAAGTTATATGCAAATCCCGGGTTTTCTTTGAAAAAATTATAATCAATTACTTTTTTGTACAGCCATTTATTGTACATCCCTGTCTCGTGTTGCAGTTTTGTCAGAGCTTCGTGGGGTCTTTCTTCTTTATTTTTTAGGTGATAATCATTATAAATTTCCAATCTTGTAGAGAGAACGTCACTACCCAAGGAGTCAAGCTGTGCTTCAGTATAATAAGCAACGGGTTTATCTGATTTGGCAATCCTTATCGTATCAACTGAAGAACCAGTTTTAAAAGTTATTATCTTGTCTTCAGCTAACTCCTTTTCAATTTCAGAATCACTTTTCTTTTCAGAATCAGTTTCCTTTACGGAGGTTGAAACGGTATTTCCGGAGGGGCTGTCATCGGCATATTCGCTTATCTTATTGAGGAGTCCGCTTAAAAGGAAAAAAACGATACTTACACTCAAATAAAACCGAAAGGGGTTTGCATACCGCATTCTTTTCCCTTCAACATAATCTTTTGAAATCTTTCCCGGTTTGAAAAGCAGGTTTCGCAAGGTAAGCGCAAGCCGGCTGTCATATGCAAAAAGGCTTGCAAAGAGTTCACTGAATATATCTTTGAAGTGCAGTTTTTTGGTAGAATTCAACTGGGAGCAATTGGGGCAATAGCGATCACTTCGGTCAAGTGGCACTTCACAATTGAGACACTTGTCACCCCGGTACTGAAGCTCTTTTCGACCTTGTTCTGTAGAAGGCAAAATGCTCGAAAGAAAAACAGACAGCCTGTCCAGCATGCAATTTAATTGTTTGTTATATTTACTGAATTGTTACTTCCCACTCCAATTATCCTGTCAAATCTACCCCCAAGATCACGGTAATAGACGATTACAGTATATTCATTTTCGGTTTCATCAAAATCACCACTCACAGCTCCTTCATTTATTGAGCCATCCCTGTTTTTTATAACATATTTATAATTATAAAATCCTTGTTTAAACAGACGCCTGTTCCTAAAGGTGTCACTGGCTGAATCATAATCCATTCTGGTGGATTCATCAAGGGTGTAATTACTAAAATTGCCGTATAAATGAATTTCCTGGCCATCCTGTAGTTCATCATAATATTGCAAGGCAAAATGAATCCATACATATTCAGCATCAATACTGGCTTTTTCACCCCGTACATTTCGGACAACAAAATTTCCATTAATGTCCGGATTGTAAGTATAAGGCCTATCTTTTCGGGTAATATTAGTGTATAAGTAATTTATAAAAGTGTCCTCAAGTTCCACCCTTCTGATGTTGACGGTGGCACCCCGCACATCACTATTGTCAAAATTAAAATATTCATTACCTCCCCAAAAGGCAGATTCCTGATCATATCTGTAAACCAACTCATTCCCCAGGGTATATTGGGGTTCTAAATCAGTAATAGCTGTTTTGAGGTTGTAGTTTTGAAGCACGAGTGTTTTCACATTTTGCTTTGGATTGATCAAAACCTGATTTTGAGAAGTGATAGTAAAGTTTACAACTTGTTTTGTGTGGATAAAATTTAAATCCCTGGAACGTCTAATGCCCACACTCACCCCTGCCTGGTCTTCATAAATCATGAACTTTCTGGAGAAAATCAAATTTCTTCTGTCATCAAAAACTTTAATGAGGTAATTACCACTTTTTGTGAGCCTTCTCACATCCCTGTTAGGGACATTCAGTCTGTAATGAGAGTATATTTGAAGTGTATTGAACGAATTTTCATAATTCTCAATACGCACATCGTCAAAACCATCAATATATTCACCCTTAGACAGCGATGAGGGTGTCCAGTCAAAATTGTAGTGCTCAATGGTATAATAATAATCCCGTTCATCACCAATAATATCATCAAACCTAAGCTGAAATGGCTCCCCTAACTTTAAAATAGGTAATTGTGCCTGATCAGTATTGCCCATAAACTCAATGGTTTTAATGTAATTAGGAGGAGGGGTCTCTTCAACTTGTGCAAATGAAAAAAGAGAAAAAAAAGTAACAAAAACAAAGACACTTATATATTCTTTCATGTATAAATCTTTATACTATTTTTAAAATAACAAGTTCCAAAAATTAATTTTAAGAAACTATTTGCTCACGTTGTAAATATAAACAAATTTTATACCTATTATAACACTGATTTAATTGGTGATTTTTTTTATTTAGAATGAATATAAATAGATAATTTAGCTTATTTATACTTTAAAAATACGTGGTAAAATTTGTAAATTTGCGCTCCTTAAAATCTGTTAATTAAACAGACTAAGGTTTTTAAAGTAAACTTTAATACCAATATCCTATGTCAAAAGACATTAGAATTAAAAACGGGCTGGACATACGCCTTGTAGGTGAATCTGACAAAGCCCTTACAAATGCTCCCAGATCACGCACTTTTGTTATTACCCCATCAGATTTTCATTTAATCACACCTAAAATGGTTGTCAAGGAAGGAGCCAAAGTTCTTGCCGGTGATGATATATTTTATGCCAGGGAAAATGAATCGGTTCGGTTTGTTTCGCCTGTGAGCGGAACACTTACTGAAATAAAAAGGGGGGCAAAAAGGGTCATCACCCATATTGTTATCACTGCAGACAGTGAAGATCAATACAGGGATTTTGGTAAAGCAGACCTTTCAAAAACAAGTGCTGAAGAAATAAAATCAAGATTGCTGGAATCAGGATGCTGGCCTTTCATCATACAACGTCCTTACAATGTTATTGCAAACCCTGATAAGGAGCCTAAAGCCATTTTTATATCGGCACACGCAAGTGCTCCTTTGACTGCAGATTATGACTACACCCTTAACGGAAAAGAAGCTGAACTGCAAGCAGCATTAACTGCTTTGAGCAAATTAACAAAAGGGAAAGTCCACGTAGGCGTTGGTGCAGATTCTGTATCGCCCATTGCAAATTTAAACGATATCACCGTTCATAAAGTTTCCGGTCCACATCCATCAGGAAATGTGGGAACTTTGATTAATAAAATTGACCCAATCAACAAAGGGGAAACCGTTTGGACAGTTACCCCGCAGGATTTGGTTATTATGGGTGAATTACTTCTTACGGGCAAATTCAACTCAGAACGTATCGTAGCGCTTTCAGGCTCTTCTCTGGAAAACCCAAAATATTACAGAACCAAAATAGGTGCTGAAGTATCTACTATGGTTTATGACTCCGGATTAAAAGAAGACAATGTAAGAATCATCAGTGGCGGTGTGCTTACAGGAAAAAAGGTACCTGCTGATGGACACTTAAGCTATTATGCAAATACCATCAGTGTCATTCCCGAAGGTGATGATTATGAATTTTTTGGATGGAACAAACCGGTATTCAACAAAATATCCATAACAAGAGCTTTGACGTTCTCCTGGTTGACACCAAATAAGAAATATGAATTAAACACCAATACCAATGGTGAACACAGGGCCTTTGTCCAAACCGGAATATATGAGCAAGTGTTTCCTTTAGACATTTACCCCTTACAAATTCTAAAAGCATGTATGGTCGAGGACCTTGATGCTATGGAGGAATTGGGAATGTTTGAAGTTGCTCCTGAAGATTTTGCATTAACCGAGTTTGTATGCATTTCAAAACAACCCCACCAAGAGATTATCAGAAAAGGATTAGATCTTATGTACAAAGAAATAGGATAAGCTATGAGTTTGAAAAATAAATTACACACTTTAAAAATGAAGTACAAAGGCACCAAAATGGCGCCGGCGTTTAATGCCCTGCATACGTTTTTGTACTTGCCAAATGAAACAACCCATTCCGGTTCTCACATAAGGGCTGCAGATGATCTGAAGCGCACGATGAATACCGTGATTCTGGCATTGGTTCCATGTTTGATTTTTGGTATATTCAATGCAGGTTATCAACATTATTCTGCTATCAATGGTTTTCCTCAGGATTTTTCACTTTTTGAGCATTTCATCAACTGGGAAAACTTTGTTTTGGGAGCTTGGACAGTTTTACCTTTGGTAATTGTATCTTATGTTGTGGGACTGGCAGCAGAATTTGTATTTGCAGTCATAAAGGGACATGAAGTAGAAGAAGGATACCTGGTAACAGGGATGCTTGTCCCGTTGATCATTCCAGTAGATACTCCCTTATGGATGCTAGCCGTTGCAGTTATCTTTGGGGTAGTAATCGGTAAAGAAGTTTTTGGAGGTACAGGAATGAATATTCTAAACCCCGCATTGACAATCAGGGCCTTTTTATTCTTTGCTTACCCCACCTGGATGAGTGGTGATAAAGTATGGGTGCACGGTGCTGTTGAACGGGATGCAGAAATTGCAGCAGGATCCAATCTTGATGCTATTTCGGGTGAAACCATTTTAGGAAGTTTGGCACAAAACAACCCTCCTGATTTTTCAGTTATGGAAATGTTCTATGGATTCATCCCGGGTTCTGTGGGTGAAACCTCAGCACTTTTAATACTCCTTGGCGGTCTCTTTTTATTATATACAAAAGTTGCCAGCTGGCGCATTATGTTAAGTTCAGTTGTTGGAGCTTTGGTAATGGGCTTGATATTCAACGGTGTTGTTGATGCAGGAATTATTTCAGAAACAAGTAGTTTTTATGGATTGATGAATCTTGAGTTCTGGAAGCACCTTATTGTTGGAGGTCTGGCATTTGGTATCGTTTATATGGCCACAGACCCGGTAACGGGCTCACAAACCAACAAGGGAAAATGGATATATGGCTTCTTTATAGGCCTTATCTCAGTGCTCATCAGGGTATTTAACCCGGCATATCCCGAAGGCGTTTTCCTTGCCATTTTACTAATGAATGTGTTTGCCCCTACTATTGACCATTATGTCCTGAGAGGAAACATCAAGAGAAGAATGAAACGTTTAAAAGTTAAAACCGCATAGCTATGGCTAAGAAAACAGACAGTAATATTTATACCTTCATCTTTGCCATTGTAATGGTATTGGTTGTTGGCTCCTTGCTAGCTTTTGTTGCATCTTCATTGAAACCTACTATTGTAGAAAATCAACGCTATGAAAAACAACAGAACATCCTGTATGCAATGGGTGTTCACAATAACGATGGCCCTAATGACGTAAGTTTTATTTCTACTGAAAATGTGGGTGAACAATTCAACCAGTATATTAAAAGACAACTTGTCGTTCAAGGTGGTGAAGTAACCGAAAATGATGAAGCATACCTCATCGATTTGGCAAAAGAAGAAGCCCTCGCTAAAAGAGCTGATTATGAAAAACGTTTGCCTATTTTCGTTGGAGAAAAAGACGGTGAGACATATTATATCGTACCCATGCGCGGTAAAGGTTTGTGGGATGCAATCTGGGGCTTTATGTCCTTAAATGAAGAATTTGTAGTGCAAGGAGTTTATTTTGACCATAAAGCAGAAACCCCGGGACTTGGAGCCAATATAAAAGAGCGCTTCTTCATGGACGATTTTGAAGGTGAGCACATTCTTGACGAAAACGGCAACTTTCAAGGCATCAATGTTGCCAAAGGTAACAATGACCCCCTTAACGAAAGAAAAACAGATCACAGAGTAGATGCAATCGCAGGTTCTACAATTACAGGTAATGGAGTCACATCAATGATTTCAACATACTTAAGAACATATCTACCTCATTTAAGAAATTTAACCCAATAGAGTTATGGCATTATTATCTAAAAAAGACAAAGCGTTAATACTTGACCCGTTAACTGATAACAACCCCATTACCATTCAGGTTTTGGGTATCTGTTCTGCACTTGCAATTACAGCCCAGTTAAAGGCTTCTATTGTGATGGCGATATCTGTATTGTTTGTAATGGGTGCGGGTAATGTCGTGATTTCGCTAATGCGAAACATAATACCTTCTAAAATAAGAATTATCGTTCAACTGGTTGTAGTAGCGACCCTTGTAATTATTGTTGACCAGGTTCTAAAGGCATTTGCTTATGAGTTAAGTAAAGAGCTTTCCGTTTTCATCGGATTGATTATTACAAACTGTATTATCATGGGACGTTTTGAGGCATTTGCCCTGGGCAACGGTGTTTATCGATCTTTCCTTGATGGTATCGGAAATGCCCTGGGATATAGCGTTATATTGATTATCGTTGGTTTTTTCAGGGAGTTATTAGGCTCCGGAACCCTTTTGGGAATACAGGTGCTGGGAGACCCCATTGCAAAAACGGGCTTATATTCCATTGGCTATGAAAACAACGGGTTTATGTTACTGTCACCAATGGCCCTCATCGTTGTGGGGATCATTATTTGGGTACAACGCAGCAGAAACCCAAATCTAATAGAAGAAAACTAGTAGTTAACCGTTAATCCGCTTTAACTGACAATAAAAAAATTATGGAACATATAGAGTTATTTTTCAAATCTATTTTTATCGACAACATGGTTTTTGCGACATTCCTTGGGATGTGTTCTTACCTTGCTGTTTCAAAAAAAGTTACAACCGCTGTAGGATTAGGTTCTGCTGTAATCTTTGTACTGGGTGTTACAGTACCTCTTAACTGGCTTCTTGACCAATACATCTTACGTGACGGAGCCTTACAATGGCTGGGACCTGAGTATGCATCTTATGATTTGAGCTTCCTGTCCTTTATCCTCTTTATTGCAACCATTGCAACGATGGTGCAATTGGTTGAAATAGTTGTAGAAAAATTCCTTCCTGCATTATACAACTCCCTGGGTATTTTCTTACCGCTTATTGCTGTAAACTGCGCCATACTTGGTGGATCTTTATTTATGCAATCAAGGGAAATTGCAACAATCGATCTGGCATTTAACTATGGTGTGAGTTCCGGTATCGGGTTCTTTCTTGCAATTCTAACGATTGCTGCAATCAGGGAAAAAATTCGTTACTCAAACGTTCCTGCTCCATTGAGAGGACTGGGAATAACATTTATTATCACAGGCCTTATGGCTATAGGGTTTATGAGTTTTGGAGGAATGCTAACCGGAGGTGATGAAGATGTACCCTCTTCAACAACTTCAGACCAAAATGTACACATAGAGACAAATGATTTGGGTGATCCCATCGTTTTAGAAAATAACAAAGAAATAAAATAGCGATATGATTTTAGCAGCAAGCACCCTGGGTGTAGTCATAGCAACCGTAATTGCCTTTTTGGTACTAATTCTGGCCTTGGTTGGGGTTCTCATTTTCGTTAAAGAAAAATTATCCCCATCCGGACCCGTTAAAATTACCGTAAATGGTGAAAAAGTAATGGAAGTAGAATCAGGCAGCAACCTTTTAAACACCCTGAGCAGCGAAAAAATATTCTTGCCTTCTGCCTGTGGTGGTGGTGGAACCTGCATTCAATGTGAGTGTCACGTACTTGAAGGTGGTGGCGAAGCATTACCTACCGAAACTCCTCACTTTTCACGAAAAGAACTAAAAGAAGGTGCACGTCTTGCCTGTCAGGTGAAAGTAAAGCAGGATATGAACATTACAATTCCTGAAGAAGTCTTCGGGATTAAAAAGTGGGATGCCGTTGTTACCCGAAATTATAATGTTGCTTCATTCATTAAAGAATTTGTAGTTGAAATTCCTGAAGATATGAACTATAAAGCAGGAGGATATATTCAGATTGAAATTCCGCCCTGCGAAATAAAATACAAAGATATTGATATTACAGCCCACCCTGAAGAGCATGACACACCTGATAAATTTCAGGAAGAATGGGATAAGTTTGGTTTGTGGCCGCTGGTAATGAAAAATAATGAAACTGTAGAACGTGCCTATTCCATGGCCTCATACCCTGCTGAAGGACGTGAGATTATGTTAAATGTGCGTATTGCAACACCACCATGGGACCGTGCTAAAAACGGATGGATGGACGTAAACCCCGGTATCGCATCTTCATACATTTTTGCTCAAAAACCCGGTGATAAAGTAATCATTTCAGGACCTTATGGTGAGTTTTTCATTAATGAAAGCGAAGCTGAAATGCTATATGTGGGAGGTGGAGCCGGAATGGCACCCATGCGCTCACACTTATACCACCTTTTCCGTACACTTAAGACCGGAAGAAAAGTAACTTACTGGTATGGTGGACGTTCAAAAAGAGAACTATTTTACATAGACCACTTTAAAAACCTTGAAAGAGATTTCCCAAATTTCAAATTCTATATGGCGCTTTCTGAACCTATGGAAGAAGACAACTGGAAAGTAAAAGATGGTATTGATGGTGAAGGTGATGGTTTTGTTGGATTTATCCACCAGGTAGTAATAGACAATTACCTGAGCAAACACGAGGAGCCTGAAGAAATTGAATTATACTTCTGTGGCCCTCCATTGATGAACCAGGCTGTTCAAAAAATGGGAGAAGATTTTGGTATCCCTGATGAACACATTAGATTTGATGACTTTGGAGGTTAATAACTTCCTCTACAAATAATTAAAAACCGGTGCTTTTCATTACAAAAGCTCCGGTTTTTTAATTATAATGAAACCTTAAATGCAGCCTCCCAAAAACAACAATCACAAATCTTTTTGTACCTTTGCAGCAAAGCAAAAACAATGGAACTATTCTTAATTACATTTGTCCTTTTGGCACTGGCCATTGCCGGTATTGCAATTAAAATATGGGGTAAAAAAGACGGAAAATTTGCCGGTACCTGTGCCAGTCAAAGCCCCTTTTTAAATAAAGATGGTGAAGCCTGCGGATTCTGCGGAAAAACACCGGATCAGTTTGAAAATTGCACTGAAGAAACACACTCATAAAACATTTCACACGGCTGTATGGTTTTAGCATTACTCTCTGCATTTGCTATAATTGTTGTTTTAAACTGTGCCTATTTCTTCTTTTTCGCAAACTACGCTTTCTCTAAGCCAACCCCTGCAGTATCGTCTTCCCTACCCGTTTCAGTAATTGTATGTTGCAAAAATGAAGCTGAAAACCTAAAGAATAACATTCCATTGTGGCTGGAGCAGAACCACACTGATTTTGAACTCATTTTAATTAATGACGCCTCCATCGATGACACTCTGGACATTATGGAGACCTTTGCTGCCCAAGACTCACGGATTAAAATTGTCAATGTCGTAAACAATGAAGCTTTTTGGGCAAATAAAAAATATGCACTGACACTCGGTATCAAAAAAGCAAAAAACCACTATTTTATCTTTACTGATGCTGACTGCAAACCTGCTTCAAAGATATGGGTAAACCAGATGGCTTCTCACTTTTCAGAAGAAAAACAATTGATTCTTGGCTATGGTGCTTATGCAAAAGCTTCCGGCCTTCTGAACACCCTCATTCGTTTTGAAACCTTTTTGACAGCCCTGCAATATTTCAGTTTTGCAAAAGCAGGAATTCCATATATGGGCGTGGGAAGAAACCTGGCATACACCAGCAAGCTTTTTTATGACAACAATGGCTTTATGAGCCATATGTACATTCGCTCAGGGGATGATGATTTATTTGTAAATGAAGTCGCGACAAAGCAAAATACTGCCATTTGTGACACTCCGGAAAGCTTCACGATATCAACACCCAAAAAAACGTGGAAAAGCTGGATCAACCAAAAGAAAAGACACATAACAACATCTGCACATTACAAAATTTCCCACAAAATCTTATTGGGACTCTTTTATCTCATAACAATACTATTCTGGACAGGAAGTATTGTCTCATTGTTTTTTGTAAACTGGAAATGGATTGTTGCCCTCGCAGCATTTAGATTTTTAATTCAATATATAATATACCATAAAGCGCTAACTAAACTTCAGGAAACAGGAATACTCATCCTGCTTCCGTTTTTGGAACTTGCACTTATATCTTCACAAATGCTTATCTTTATATCCAACCTCTTTTCAAAACCCAAACATTGGAAGTAAGTAAAAAAAAACTCTGTCAGCAAATTCAAAATGCCAAGTTGGGTAAACAAACTGCTTTTAATTTTTTACTCGATACATTTTGGAACGAAGTCTATTCCTTTCAACTTATCAGGGTTCGGAACGAGGCTGAAGCCGAAGACATCACCATAGAAACTTTCGCAAAAGCGTTTGATAAAATTAATACTTACAAAGAAGAGTATACATTCAGCACCTGGTTAATTACCATTTCAAAAAATATCCATATTGACAAGATTCGCAAAAGCAAATCCTCTCTGAAAACCCAAACCTCAGAAGACTTTCGCACAGAAATCCAGAAAATTGCAGACGACTCCCCCACTCCCGAAGATAATTTAATAACCCAACAAAACCTGGCGGAGCTATTGCGCTATATAAAACAATTAAAACCGCATTATCAGGAAGTAATCAATATGCGCTACTTTCAGGAGATGAGTTATAAAGAAATTGCCGAAAAACTTGAAGAACCGATGAACAATATTAAAGTAAAATTGCTTCGCTCAAAAAAGCTTCTTGCTGAAATAATCACCAAAAACAGAACTGAATAACCCCATTCTTTTATCCTAATAATTTGTACCTTTGAAGTCCAATTTACCTGCTATGGAAACTGAAACTCTTACAAGACCCAAAGCAACACCAAAACCAAAGTGGTTGCGTGTAAAATTACCTACGGGTAAAAAATACACTGAGCTCAGGGGGTTGGTTGATAAATACAACTTACATACCATTTGCACTTCCGGGAGCTGTCCCAATATGGGAGAATGCTGGAGTGAAGGTACTGCGACTTTTATGATTCTGGGTAATGTGTGCACGCGCTCCTGTGGCTTTTGTGGCGTTAAAACCGGCCGCCCGGAAACCATTGACTGGGAAGAGCCTGAAAAAGTTGCACGTTCCATAAAGCTTATGGCAATCAAACATGCTGTCATCACATCAGTTGATCGTGATGATTTAAAAGATATGGGATCCATAATTTGGGGAGAAACAGTGAATGCCATACGCAGAATGAACCCTGAAACCACTCTGGAAACCCTTATTCCCGATTTTCAGGGGGTAGAAAGAAATATTGACCGCATTATTGAAGTGCACCCTGAAGTAGTTTCCCATAATATGGAAACTGTAAAACGACTCACCCGGGAAGTGCGCATTCAGGCAAAATATGAGCGCAGCTTAGGTGTTTTAAAGTATTTAAAGGATCAAGGCATTAAAAGGACTAAAAGCGGTATCATGCTGGGTCTTGGTGAAACAGAAGCCGAAGTTATTCAAACTTTAGAAGACTTACGCAATGTAAATCTTGACATTGTTACAATTGGTCAGTATCTGCAACCTTCAAAAAGACATTTACCTGTTAAGGAATTTATCCTTCCCGAGCAATTTAAAAAATATGAACAAATTGGCCTGGAAATGGGTTTCAGGCACGTGGAAAGCGGCGCTCTTGTCCGCTCCTCATACAAAGCTCAAAAACATCTTACTTAAATAGTAATCCGCTGTGTCTGAAAAAATAAGAATTGGAATTAACGGTTTTGGAAGGATTGGAAGAAATCTTTTCCGTTTACTTCTGGACCATCCCATTATAGAAGTTGTTGCCATTAATGACCTGGCTGATGCCCGAACATTGAGCCATCTCCTAAAGTATGACAGTATTCACGGGGTATTAAAAAGAGATGTTTCAAGCTCAGAGAAAACAATTATCGTTGATTCTAAAAAATTCCCTCTATTTAACGAACCCAAAATTGAAAATATCACTTGGCCTGATGTGGATTTTGTAATTGAAGCCACCGGTAAATTCAAAACCAAAAAAGAACTCGAGGCACATGTGTTTTCCGGTGCAAAAAAGGTGATTTTATCAGTTCCTTCTTCTGATGATGACATTAAAACGGTTGTTTTGGGTGTTAATGAATCCATTTTGGATGGAAGTGAAAAAATTATTTCAAATGCCTCTTGTACTACTAACAATGCCGCACCTATGATAAAAATTATAGATGAGCTTTGTGGCGTGGAACAAGCTTATATTACAACCGTGCATTCTTACACATCAGACCAAAGTTTACACGATCAGCCGCACCGTGATCTGCGCAGGGCAAGAGCTGCAGGACAATCCATTGTACCCACAACCACAGGTGCTGCAAAAGCGCTGACAAAAATTTTCCCACATCTTTCTGAACTCATTGGCGGTTGCGGAATAAGGGTTCCTGTTCCAAATGGTTCCCTGACAGATTTAACGTTGAACGTAAAAGAAGAAACTTCCATAACGATTATTAACGAAGCTTTCAAAAAGGCGTCAACCGGCACTTTAAAGGGCATATTAGAGTACACTGAAGACCCCATTGTATCTGTTGATATTATCGACAATACACATTCCTGCGTCTTTGATTCGCAAATGACATCAGTAATTGGTAAATTTGTAAAAGTGATAGGTTGGTATGACAACGAAATAGGTTACTCCTCAAGATTAATCGATTTAGTCATGCACATTTCAAAGAAATAACTATATTTAGCACCATAAAAGGCATTATGATTAGGAGCTTTTTTCAATGTATTTTAACCTCACTTATACTTTTGTTTTCGTTCATCGGTTTTACACAAACTGATTCGGAAGAAAGAGATACTATTGCCCAAATTAAGGAGCTGAACACAACTGCTTACCAATCCATTTTAACGCAACAATTGGACGAAGTTGTCCCCAGACTTCTTGAAGCCAAAACCTTGGCCGTAAAAATAAATAACCCCAATTATAAATCCCAGACAAGTCTAATCTTAGCTTATTTTTATTATTCCATTCACAGTTATGACCTTGCGCTTGAAGAGTGCGCAAAAGCTATAAGTTATGTAAATGATCAAACCTCATCAAAAGAACTGGCTACCGGGTTTAATATGTATGGGTTGCTTTCAATTCAAACTAAAAACTTTGACCAAGCTGATAAATATTTAGAAAAAGCTGACAAAATTTTTCAGGCTTTAAATGACGATGAAAACCAGGCAAAAGTTAAATATAACAAGGGACTTCTGGCTTTTGAGATGAATCAAACAAAAGTGGCGTTAAATTATTTTGCTGCCTCTCTGCAAACTTTTGAGACTTCAGGTTTAACATATTTTGAAGCACTTGCAAACAAACATATAGCAAAGTGTTTATTACTCTTACCTGTAGAAAATGAAGAGGGAAAAGAAAGCAATATTGCAAACGCACAAACAGCAATTGACAAAGCTTTTTTAATAAGCACGTCTGAAAATTATTTAAAGACAGAGACCTATTGTTACAGGATATTTAGTGACATTGCCATTCTTCAGGACAATCCAATGGAAGCTTATCGTGCTCTGAAAATGTATGATGAAAAGAAAGAAAACCTTGAAGAAATCCACGCAAGCGTACTGAGCAAAAATTTAAACTTTGAATCAAACAATGCAGATTTAAATGCAATTATCGATGCACAACAAAGTGATTTGGACCAGCAGAAAAAATCTATTTCCATGAATAGGTTTACCACAGGCTTGAGTGTCGCATTGATATTAATCCTCTCTTTACTTACCCTCTCCCTCTATAAGAACAATAATTTAAGGGCCAAGGCAAACAGCCTGCTACAAGATAAAAATGACGAATTGCTTATTGCAAAAGAACGAGCAGAAAAAGCCTCATTGGCCAAAGCTCAGTTTTTATCCACCATTACGCACGAGTTGCGCACCCCAATGTATGCTGTTACCGGTTTAACACACTTATTGCTGGAAGAAAACCCCAGAGAAGACCAAAAAGAACATTTAAACTCATTGAAATTTTCAGGAGAATACCTTTTATCACTAATCAATAATATATTAGACCTCAACAAACTGGAGGCTAACAAAGTAGAACTCGAAAAGAAATCTTTTAACCTGAAAAAACGGGTTGAAGATGTATTAATCGCCCTTAAAAATTCTGCCAAAGACAAAAACAATATCCTCGACTTTGAATATGACGAAGGTATCCCTCAGAAACTGGTTGGAGACCCGGTTGTGATTTCACAAATCCTGATCAACCTTGTTGGAAATTCAGTTAAGTTTACTGAAAATGGAAAAATTACCATAAAGGTAAAAAAGTTGAGTCAGACAGACCGAAGTGTCCTTTTACACTTTGAAATACAAGATTCAGGAGTAGGAATTTCACTGAAAAAACAAAAAGCAATTTTCGAGAGTTTCACACAAGGTTCTATTCAAATAAACAGAAAATTTGGAGGCACCGGCCTTGGGCTGTCAATTGTCAAAAACTTACTTAACCTGATGGATAGTAAAATACATCTTGACAGTGAAATCGGGAAAGGTTCAAAATTTTGGTTTGACTTGAAACTGAACATTTCAGAAGAAAAACCTGAAAATCAAAACCCCAACAATATCATCTATGGCGTTGATTATGTCGCTCTTGAAAACTTAAATATACTGGTTGTTGAAGACAATAAAATCAACCAGATGATTACAAAAAAGATTCTTGAAAAGAATAAAATGAAATGCGCTGTGGCAGATAATGGTGAAGATGCTGTTGTACTTGCAAGGGACAATCACTATGATCTTATATTGATGGATATCCATATGCCCGGTATAAGTGGTATTGAAGCGACCCAGCAAATCAGGGAATTTAAAAAAGACATTCCAATCATAGCCTTGACCGCAGTTACTATTGATGAAAACCTTGATGATTTCTACAAAGCAGGGTTCAATGAAATTATTCCAAAACCATTCAAGACTGAAGAATTTTTCGAAAAAATCTATCGCACCTTACAATCTCAAAAAGTCTAGAGAATGACCGGGATGTTATGCCTCCGATGTGATTGGGGTTCCTGTTGCTGCACTTTTTATCCTCTCTATAAAACCCTCTTCTTTGTTTAAAAATGATACTGAAATGGGAAGATAATAAAGCTCTGCATTTTTAATTTTGTCTTTAAGCCGCATAAAATCCTTTTCTGTTGTGAGGATGATTTTATTTTTATCGAGGTTTTCTATTTCCTTATTTGTAAAATTGTGATGGTCTGAATAAGGTTTGTGCTCAAAATTTAATTTCAACTCCTTAAGGTATGACACTAACGGAGTGGGGTTTGCGATTCCGGTAACCAAGGTAAATTCTTTATCTGAAAGATATTCCATATGCTTTATATCAGTGCTTCCCTGAAGTACTGTTGCATATGAAATAGACGAAAAATAAACATTCTGTTCGGTTCCGGGTTTTAAATCATACTGGATTTTCTGTTGTTCTGAGTACGCTAGATTTTCAGGACACTTGGTAACCAAAATTACATCAGCCCTTTTTGCCTCCCTTTTGGATTCTCTTAAGTTTCCTGCCGGAAGAAGCAGGTCATCTATATACAAATCATTATAAGTAGTTAAAAGCACCGTGAAAAAAGGGTTTACCTTTCTGTGTTGAAAAGCATCATCCAACAGAATAACATCAACTTTACCTTCTAAATTTTCAATACCCCTACGACGGTCTGCATCTACGGCAACAACAATGCCTGGAAATTTATGTTTGAATTGCAAAGGCTCATCACCCACATCAGAAACCGTGTGATGTCTTTCAACAAGAAGAAAACCTTTTGTGGAACGCTTGTACCCCCTGCTCAAAACTGCAACCCGGTAGTCCTCTTTTAAAAGGGAGATGATATACTCAATCATCGGTGATTTTCCCGTCCCCCCCACGCTTAGGTTTCCCACACAAATAACAGGTGTTTCATATGAGGTACTCTCAAGAATGTTCCAGTCATAAAAACGGTTTCTCACAAAAGTGACACCATCATATATAACTGATAGCGGGAAAAGTAATTTTCTCAGTTTATCCATTACAACGCAAATATACTTTTTTATCTTTACCCTAAAATAGAAGTCATGAGAATTCAACACGTAATCGATTTTTTTGAAGACCTTGCCCCCTTGCATTATGCTGAAGGCTTTGACAATGTTGGGTTAATTGTAGGTGACAAACAAGCTGAGGTAAAGTCCATTTTGGTTTCACACGATACTCTGGAAGAAGTTGTTGACGAGGCGATTGAAAAAAATTGTAACTTGATTGTGAGTTTTCACCCCATCATTTTTAACGATTTAAAGAAAATTACGGGCAACTCATATGTAGAACGGGTAATAATCAAAGCTATAAAAAACGATATTGCCATCTATGCCATTCATACAGCATTTGACAACTCCAGCAATGGAGTCAATGCCATTTTGTGTAAGAAACTGGGCTTGATAAACCCTAAAATCTTGATTCCTAAAAAGGAAACTATAAAAAAATTAATCACTTTTGTTCCAAATGCAGATGCAGAAAAACTGCGTGAGGCTCTCTTTGAAGCAGGTGCCGGAAGCATTGGCAACTATAATAACTGCAGTTTTAATTTAAAAGGAACAGGGACCTTCAGAGCCAATGAACATGCTAATCCAACCATCGGCAAAAAAGGAGAAACCCATTTTGAAGAAGAAACGCAAATTGGTATCACCTATCCGGCACATCTGGAAAAAAATATTTTAAAATCCTTATTTAAAAACCATCCATACGAAGAAGTGGCTCATGAAGTCACGACCTTGGAAAATACCAATCAAAATATAGGGATGGGAATGATTGCAGAATTGCCGGAAGCACAAGATGAGGTTCCTTTTCTTGAATCAGTAAAAAACACTTTACACGTGGGATGCATAAGATACTCTTCATTGCTCAACAAAAAAATTAAAAAAGTGGCGGTTTTAGGAGGTTCCGGAAGTTTTGCTATTGATGCTGCAAAACAGGCCGGTGCAGATGCCTTTCTTACCGGAGATTTAAAATACCACGACTTTTACAAAGCTGAAAAACAGATTCTTATCGCAGATATAGGACATTATGAAAGTGAACAATTCACAAAATTTGAATTAGTTGAGTTCCTTACCAAAAAAATCACTAATTTTGCACCTGCCTTTCAAGAAGGTAAGGTAATATTATCTGAAGTAAACACCAATCCTATCAAGTATTTATAAGTATGGCAAAGACAACTGAAGCAACAGTAGAAGAAAAATTAAGAGCTTTATATGACTTGCAATTGATCGACTCAAGAATTGATGAAATAAGAAACCTCAGAGGGGAACTTCCTCTTGAAGTAAGAGATCTTGAAGACGAAATTGCCGGATTAACAACAAGAATAGACAAACTTAAAGCTGACCTTCAAGCTACAGAAGATTCTATAAAAGAAAAGAAAAATCAGATTGAAGAGTCTAAAGGACTTATTAAAAAATACACTTCGCAACAAGATAACGTGCGAAACAACAGGGAGTATAATTCTTTAAGCAAAGAAATTGAGTTTCAGGAACTTGAAATTCAATTAGCTGAAAAACACATCAAAGAATTAAAAGCTCAGATGGAGCATAAAAATGACGTTATAGAGCAATCACAAGAGCGTCTTACAGATCGTGAAAATCATTTGGCTCACAAAAAATCTGAATTGGATGATATTTTAGGTGAAACCGAAAAAGAAGAAAATGCCCTTGCCAAAGAGGCTGAAAAATTCAAGACCCAGTTAGAAGAAAGATTGGTAAAAGCCTATGACCGCATTCGCAGAAATGTCAAAAACGGTCAAGCCGTTGTAACCATTGAAAGAGGTGCTTCAGGAGGGTCATTTTTCTCCATTCCGCCTCAGGTTCAGGTTGAAATCGCCTCACGTAAAAAAATCATGACAGATGAGCACAGTGGACGAATATTAGTTGATTCTGAACTTGCTGAAGAAGAAAAGGTAAAAATGGAAAAGTTTTTTAACAAACTGTAATCCCATAACCTTAATATTTAACAAAGCCTTCCCATTTCCCGGAAGGCTTTTTTTGTACTTTTAAAATAAAAATTATGAAAGTGCCATTTCTTATTACTTCCCTGCTATTTTACTGCCTCACTATTTCCTGCCAGAATGCTGCAGAAAAAAATAAAATCCTTGAAACTGAAAAACAAAACAACACAACAGCCGTTGAAGTTCCTGAAGAAGACGGTCTTAAAAAAGCATATTTTGCCAGTGGCTGTTTCTGGTGTGTTGAGGCTATTTATGAAAGCGTCTATGGTATAGAGGAAGCCATTTCAGGCTACTCAGGAGGCCACACTAAAAATCCTACCTATGAGTCTACAAATACAGGCACTACCGGTCACGCAGAAACCGTTGAAGTTATTTATGACCCTGAAATCGTAAGTTTTTCTACGCTAGTAGATGTCTATTTCGGTTCACAAAACGTGACACAAGTCAATGGTCAGGGTCCTGACAGAGGGTCACAATACCGCTCCATCATCTTCTATCAAAACGAAGAACAAAAAAAAGTTATTGAAAAAAAAATTAAATCCTTAAATATAAAACTGGATGATAAAGAAGTTGCTGCAGAAGTATATCCATTTGAAAAGTTTTGGATCGCTGAAGCTTATCATCAGGATTATGAAAAAAACAACCCAAACAATCCTTACATCCAGAACGTTTCTATTCCCAGATTAAACAGGTTCAAAGAGAAGTTTCCTGAACTTTTAAAAGAAAACAATTAGTAACCTTCTCTTGATTTAGTTTAGTTTTTAATAATCTTTTTAGAAATCAGTTCACCGGTTTGCCCATTTTCAAAGACAACAAAATAAAATCCTGAAGCCAGTTTAGATACATCAAACTCAGTTATACCATTAAAAGTTTGTTCATCAAAACTTAATACAGTTCTTCCCTTACTGTCCAGAAAAGTTACAGCATACATTACCTCAACGTTCATTTGAATGTTTAAAACATCCTTTGCAGGAATTGGAAATAATTTGAAAGGTTCCAGCAACGGAACATCTGCTACATTTAATACTTCTCCGCTAATATAAGCAGAGGCAAAAGCAAAAGCATCTTCACCCACTTGCTGTCCTATAACTCTACCCGGGATATCATCTATGGGTGGATGTATCCCTCCCCAAATCCTTGAAAGACTGCATTGATCTGAAGCATCCTGATAAGTGGCCCATTGTAATTGCATTGACACACTGGGGCCGGCTTCAAAAACCAGATAATTATTGGCTTCAAAGTCAAATACCCCCATCCCCCCCGGAAAGAAAGGATCACCGGTCATACTGCTCAGTACAACTGCAGCTGCTCTAGAATAGGTTGAATGGCCGGAAATATAACCCGCAAATGGAGGCGTTACAAACGAAATGCGTTGATAAGGAAACCAATTTTCAGCAAGCATCCAGTCAACACCTGCAATCTGAGTAGTGGGGTCTTCAATTACATTAGGACTCAACCACGCCTTGATTTTTATCTTTCCAATATGTTCTCCCTCATCGCCTTCAAGAGGATCGCCTGCTTCTACTGTTTCAATATAATCTTCAATTAATGGCACTCCATGTGGATTATAGTTTGGCAAGCTCATATCTGTACTTTGTCCCTGATCTGCCATATAACGCAAGGCACTTATGGGTCTTATATAATCATAATAGCCTTTTATTCCCCAGGCCGTAATGGCCACATCATGCATTGCTCCACCTAAAACAAAATAGGTTTTTACATCCCATTCCAGATCGCTTAAAATATCACCTTCACCACCAAATCGTTTTTCTAGCAAAGGGTTATCATTTACATAATTGAGAATCGTAAACCAATGACCCGGCGGGGTTTCTGAATCAGGTCCATCTGCCCAAAATTCAGCTAAAACTCTTGTATAATCGCCTCTTGGTATAACTTGGGGCTCATAGGGTGCTCCTGTTGCCGGATTAAGCGCGTGACCTTCACTTGCATCGCCCCCTTCCAGTAAGTCATAAAATAATTTATATTCTTCAAAAGTTGTGGGAAGCCATTGTATATTTCCTATAGTAGCCGGTGATGTATCAATCATGACACCATCTGTAGGGTCTAGGTGAGATGACCAGGTAGATACCAAACTAAAATTCCACTTGTAGGGGTCGTCAATTCCCAATCCCTCCTGAATATAATGAGGCGCTCCGGGATCGTGGTACACAAAATAGTCATAATCTGATACTCCATATATCGTTAAATCCTCTTCTTTAAGTGCAAATGGAACCACTTGCCCCCATTCCGGACTTAAAAAGTCGGGTGTGCTTAAGGGAATTATGTTTCCACTTTGGTCAATGTATACATCTAAAGTTAAGGGTTGCCAACGGTTTGGAAACTCAATATCGGGATTACCTGGAAATTCAATAACCAAAGGCTCATTAACAGGTTCATAAAATTGGTTTTGGTAACCATCCAATTCATTTGAACCATCCTGAAATCCAAATGCAATAAGTTCCTGAGCAATGAAGTTCCCTAAATCAGCAGCATTTCCTGAACTATAATTCACATTTGTATAATTGATGTCATACCCCAAACTTCCCATCAAAGCATTCACTGAAGGCAAAATTTCATCATCAAAACCTGGCGAATCTGCAAATCGATGTAAAATGAGACGGTATACGGCATAGCTTATCGCTTTTTCACGAGCTTCTTCAACGGGTTCGTTAGGAGAAAATCCATCAAAAGGACATATATATTCACCTACAGTCTTTCCCAGTAAAAAAGTATCTGAAATATCATCCATGGTAGACCACGCCTCATACATCGCAACCGAAGTGTGAAATAAATTCCTTGCATGCACGGTAGGTCTTGCAAAATCATTACGAATTGCATTCAAAACCTCCTCATTCCATTCCCTTGCAACTGATTGACTTTCCGCAGAAAAAGGGGGAAAAAGAATAAGAAGAGAAAGTAAAAGTTTTTTCATAAAAGCTAAATTTAGAATAGTAAATGTATGAAAAAAATAAGACTTTAACTTTTAATTAAGAATATAATTTCTTGAGAATCAAAAGAATGTTTAGTATTTTTATTTTTTATTTAAACAAATGTGTTGCTTTACATAAACCTGATATTTGATTCAAAGCAAAGCCGTTTTTAATGCCACATAAAAAACCCCAACTTCCCGTAAAAATTTGTGCTACTTGTAACCTGTCTTTTTCCTGGCGAAAGAAATGGGAGAAAAACTGGGAAGAAGTCAAGTATTGCAGTGAAAAATGCAGAAGAAATAAATTAATAACAATTCCATGAATCATGTGGCTTGGTTTAGAAATGTTCAAAAACGTTAAACAACAGTTCGCTCACAAAAGCCTGCTCATCGATGATGATGTACATACTAATTGGGGTAATTGAATATACAACATTGGTGAGGCAATGACCCCGGAAGGCAGAAAATCCAATATAAAAAAATAAGCAAAAAAAGTATAATTCCCCCGGGAAGTATCAACACACGTCATTGCACAACTCATAATTTTAAACATGAAAAAACTCAGACTTATTCTTGGCGACCAACTTAACCACAATCACTCCTGGTATAGAGATGTCAATGAAAATACACTTTATTTCATGGCTGAAATGAAGCAGGAAACAGATTATGTGACCCATCATATTCAGAAAATCGTTGCTTTTTTTGAAAGCATGCAAAACTTTGCAAAATATCTGGAGGACAAAGGACACAGGGTCATTTATTATAAAATAAACGATCCTGAAAACACCCAGGACCTCAGTCATAATCTCAAAAAGATTTGTAAAGACAATGACATAACAGCGTTTGAATACCAGTTGCCGGACGAGTACCGGCTTGACAAGCAAATTAAAGATTTTAGTGATAAAAGCTCTTTGGATACTAAATCTTTTGAAACAGAGCATTTCTTTACAAAACGAGATGATTTAACAAATTTCTTTAAAGGAAAAAAACAAATCATCATGGAATATTTCTATCGCGATATGCGGAAGAAACAAAACATCCTGATGCAAACCAACAAAGACCCGGAGGGTGGGAAATGGAACTTTGACCAAAGCAACCGGAAAAAATGGAAGGGAGAACCAGACATCCCCAAAGCACTTTCTTTTAAAAAGGATGTCACCAAAACACTTGAAGAGATAAAAAAGGCAAAAATAAAAACCATCGGTAATATCGATGAAAAAGAGTTTAAATGGCCCACTTCCCGTAAAGAATGCCTCGATTTATTGGACTATTTCTGCAAAAATTTACTTCTTTATTTTGGAGACTTTCAGGATGCACTGCATAGTGATCAACATTACCTGTTTCATTCCCGTTTGTCATTTGCCATGAACAGTAAAATGCTACATCCCAAAGAAGTTATTGAAAAAGTCATTTCGCACTGGCGGGATCACAAAGACTCCATTGACATTTCCCAGGTAGAGGGATTTGTAAGGCAAATTTTGGGTTGGCGCGAATTTATGCGTGGTATTTACTGGAAGGAGATGCCCGGTTATGCCGAAAAAAACAAACTTGAAAACACAAACGACCTCCCCGGCTTTTTCTGGAATGCAGAAACCAAAATGAATTGTATGCACCACGCCATTAAACAAAGTCTGGATAAGGCCTATGCACATCACATACAACGGTTGATGATTACCGGTAATTACGCCCTGCTTACACAAACACACCCTGATGAAGTTGACAAATGGTACCTGGGCATTTATATCGATGCCATTGAATGGGTTGAAATCACAAACACCCGCGGGATGAGTCAATTTGCAGATGGAGGCATTGTCGCCACAAAACCTTATGTATCCAGTGGCAATTATATAAACAAAATGAGCAACTATTGTAAAAGTTGCCATTACAATGTCAAGAATTCAACTCAAAAGGATGCGTGTCCCTTCAATGCTCTGTATTGGAGTTTTTTGGATGATAAAAGAAAGTATTTTAAAAATAACAACCGTATGAAGATGATGCTAAATTTACTGGAAAAAAAATCTGCAAAAGAGTTAAATTTATTAAAAGAAAGGGCTCAAAAGATCATCGAAAACCCCCATTTATTTTAACTTTTTTAAAACAATCTTTGACACAAATCAATTAATCCCGTTAAGAATCAGTTAAATGAAAACCCGTTTTAAAAAAAATATCTATCTTTAAACGACTAACAAATAAATAATTAAATTATGAGAGACTTAATTTGGCTTATTGTAGTGATCCTGATTATAGGATGGCTGGTCGGGTATTTTGGATTTGCAGAATCTGTAGGTAGTTTAATCCACATTCTTTTAGTTTTAGCTGTAATTGGTATTTTATATCGTTTGGCTACAGGCAGAAAACCTTAAAAATTACTAATCACAGAAAGCATTACTAACCACTTAAATTTTTAAATTATGAAACGTAAAATTTTCAGCTTATTATTTGTTGCACTATTTGCATTTGCATACACGGGCTGCCGTGAAAAAACACCTGAAGAAAAAGTAGAAGACGGTATTGAAGAAGTAGGTGAAGGCATTGAAGATGCAGTTGATGATAATTAATTCTGACAAAATTTAGCATTAAAACCCTCTACATACCAGAGGGTTTTTTTATTACTTTTTTTACCAGTATAAAAAATAAGGATTTGAACTTTTGTATATTTACAAAAACTAGAGTCCTATGCAAAAGACAGTATTTCTTTTCCTCGTTTTAACCTTTGTTTTTTCTTGCAATAACGTAAAAAAAGATGAACCTGATTCAGAAAACCAACCCTTAACGCTCAATGAAATGATTGCTTTTGCCCACGGCATCGAGCACTGGGATGAGGTCGAGGAACTTCACTTTACTTTCAATGTTAATCGCGGTGATACCCATTCAGAACGATCCTGGATCTGGAAACCCAAAACTGATGATGTTACCCTCTTTAGAAATGGTGACACCCTGCACTACAACCGTAAAAACCTGGACAGCATTTCACTTCAGGCAGACCCGGGCTTTATCAATGACAAGTACTGGCTCCTTGCCCCTTTCAATCTTGTTTGGGATGAAGGAACCACCTTTTCACAAAAAGACTCTGTAAGGGCACCCATAAGCAATAAAACAATGCAGCAACTCACCGTTACTTATGGTGATGAAGGCGGCTACACCCCCGGTGACGCCTATGATTTCTTCTTTGAAAATGACTTTATGATCAAAGAATGGATTTTTAGAAAAAGTAACGATACCCTTCCTTCTATGATAACTACCTGGGAGGATTACAAAGACTTTGACGGCATCAAAATCGCCACGATGCATCAAAACCCCGAAGGCACTTTTAAACTCTATTTCACAAACATTGAAGTAATTACCTCAAATGAATAATTTTCAAGCAACGCTGGCTTTCGCTAAGGAGCAAGACCGTTTAGATCCGCTTAAACGCTTTCGCGAAAAGTTCCACATTCCAAAAGACAAACAAGGAAATGATATCGTTTATCTATGCGGAAACTCCTTAGGCTTACAACCCAAGAACACCCAAAAATACATTCAGGAAGAGCTCAACGACTGGGCAAAACTGGGTGTGGAAGGACACACCGAAGCCAAACACCCGTGGATGCCCTATCACGAATTTCTCACCAACGCGATAGCAAAAATCGTGGGAGCCAAACCGCAGGAAGTGGTGATGATGAATACCCTTACCACAAACCTGCACTTACTGATGGTTTCCTTTTATCAACCCACCAAAACCAAATACAAAATAGTCATAGAAAGTGATGCCTTCCCCTCAGATAAATATGCGGTGGAGTCACAACTCGATTTTCACGGTTTTGATAAAAAAGAAGGGCTTATACTATGGAAACCCCGAAAAGGAGAAGACCTCTGCCGTTTTGAAGATCTTGAAAGCATCATGGAAAATCAAGGTGATGAAATTGCCATGATCCTTATCGGCACCACAAACTATTACACCGGGCAGTCCTTCCCTATAAAAAAAATAACTGAATTGGGTCACAAACACCAGTGCATTGTAGGGTTTGACCTGGCACACGGAGCAGGAAACATTCAACCGGAACTGCATAAAAACGGCCCTGACTTTGCAGTTTGGTGCAGCTACAAATACCTCAACAGCGGCCCCGGCAGTTTGGGGGGGCTTTTTGTACACGACCGGCATGCAAACAATCCAAAATTAAAACGTTTCACCGGCTGGTGGGGTCACAACAAAAAGACGCGTTTCAATATGCGTCAGGAATTTGATGTCCTTCCCGGAGCAGAAGGATGGCAGTTGAGTAACCCGCCCATTTTATCAATGGCAGCTATTCGTGCTTCTTTAGATATTTTTGAGGAAGCCGGTTTTGAAAATATCCTGGCAAAACAAAAACAACTCACAGGCTATCTTGAGTTTTTACTGCACTATTTAAAAAATGACCGTGTCAGCATTATCACACCTTCTAACCCTGAAGAAAGAGGCTGCCAGTTATCCCTGGCTGTTAAAGATGCAGACAGGAGCCTGCACGACAAACTCACAAAAGCAGGGGTTATCAGTGACTGGCGGGAACCTGATGTGATTCGGGTGGCACCTGCACCGCTCTACAATTCGTTTGAAGATGCGTTTTTGATGGTGGAGCGATTGAAAAAGTGCTTGGAATAATATTAATTAAAAGAGATTCCGCTTTGGCGGAAAATGGATATGAAAGAAGAAACCATACTCATCATCGGAGCCGGTCTTTGTGGCTCACTACTCGCCTTACGAATGGCTCAAAGAGGCTATGATGTACAACTCATTGAGAAACGCCCCGATTTAAGAACCGTTGACCTGGGTGCCGGGCGTTCCATCAACCTTGCATTTTCAGACCGCGGGATGAAAGGAATGAAACTCGTGGGCCTTGAAGAACAAGTGAAAGAACTGTGCATCCCCATGTATGGACGCATGATTCACGATATGGAGGGAAACACCTTTTTAAGCCGTTATAGCGGAAGGGAGCATGAATACATCAACTCTGTCTCAAGAACCGGGCTTAATGCACTACTGCTCGATGAAGCAGAAAAAATGGAAAACATTACGATGATTTTCAATCACAGTTGTCTTGAGGTTAACCTGGAAGAAGGCATTGCAACCTTTTATGATGAGAAAAATGACCGCGAAATCTTACTTAAGGGTGATGTCGTTATTGGTGCCGATGGTGCCGGGTCTGTGTTGAGAAAGAGCATGTTTTTACACAAGAAGTTTTTATTCAGCTTTTCTCAAAACTTCCTCACACACGGTTATAAGGAGCTCACCTTCCCTCCTGCCAAAGATGGCGGTTATTTAACTGAAAAAGGAGCCCTTCATATCTGGCCAAGAGGAGAAAACATGGTTATTGCCCTGCCTAATCTTGACGGAAGTTTTACGGTCACTTTGTTTTTATCTTATAGTGAAGGAGAATATAATTTTGATAACCTCACCACCCCTGAACGGGTGATTGAATATTTTGAAAAATACTATCCTGACGCTCTAGAACTCATGCCTGACCTCGCTGCTGAATATTTTGAAAACCCGGTGGGGGCGCTTGGTACAGTCAAATGCAGCCCCTGGAGCAGTTATGGAAAAACCCTATTGATGGGTGATGCAGCACACGCTATCGTTCCCTTTTACGGTCAGGGTATGAATGCTTCTTTTGAAGATGTTGTGGTGTTTGACGAAATACTAAACCTGCACGAGGGTGATTGGCAAAAAGTCTTCTCAGCGTATGAGAAAGAACGCAAAAAAGATACTGATGCCATAGCAGACCTGGCATTAGATAATTTCCACGAAATGAAAGCCCATACTGCCAGTGCCTTGTTTCAGGAGAAAAGAAAACTGGAAACCGCCTTTGAAAAAGAGTTCCCTATGGAATATTCTTCAAAATATTCCCTGGTAACATTCAATGAAAACATTTCCTATTCTGAAGCTATGAAAAAAGGTCGTGCACAAGACAAGGCAATATTAAACCTGCTTGCTGATGGGAAAATCAATACCAATCAATCTTTAAGAGACCAACTGGAACTCGTAAAGCGAGAAACCGAAGAGGTTTTACACGATGACGCCGTTGCAAAAAATTTAATGTAATGAAACCAGCAACCCTCTCAGAGTGTTAAACCCTGAGAGGGTTAAACAAAACAATTATGAACAAACACGAAATAGCAAAAACCTTAGACCAGGCAGCTTCAAACGCCCAACCGGTATCACAAATGGCCGCAAAAAACAATATATCGCTTGATGATGCTTATCAAATCCAACGTGAATCCATTGCCCTGAGGGTACAACGAGGCGAAATCATCACCGGATTCAAACTGGGCTTTACCAGCAAAGCAAAAATGGAACAAATGGGTGTGCACGACCTCATCTGGGGCATTTTGACAGACACTATGATTATTGAGCATAATGAAACCATCAACATTGACCGCTGGATTCACCCCCGTGCAGAGCCTGAAATCGCCTTCCGTGTAAGCAAAGATATTACCCAAGCCCTCACCTTAGAACAACTCCCGGAATATATCGATGCCATGGCTCCTGCTTTGGAAATAATAGATTCTCGGTATGAGAATTTTAAGTTTTCCCTTGAAGATGTAGTAGCTGATAATTGCTCGTCGACCGGTTATGTGATTAGTGACTGGCTAGACCTTGAGACTGCCATTGCAAACCTTGAAATGGAACTCGTCATTAATGATGAAGTTATTGAAAAAGCCACCTCAGCTTCCATATTGGACAATCCATTACAATCTGTAGTAGAATTGAGCCGTCTTGCCAGTGAGGCAGGCGTTAAGATTCAAAAAGGCCATGTAATTCTGGCAGGTGCTGCAACGGCCGCAAAATTCATTACAAAAGATCAAACGATTACCGCAAGGGTTGAGAATATGGGCAAAGTCACGTTTAAAACTAAATAAACCCTTTACTCCACTTTAGTGTATGTGTGCTGAATGGGGTTGCCTTCCTTATCAAGGGCATCGACAACCAGATTATCATTGCTGTCAAAAGAAGCCAACACACTGGTATCACTTGTTTTAAGGAGGTAAAAACCCTTTCTGGAGGTGGGTGAAATGACCCCAACCTTATTTAAATCCCCGGAAGCTTTTGTTTTTTTGTACAGAAGAAAGTCATTTTCTGCTTTTTCCAAAAAGTAATCTTCATCTTCAAAATTATAATGTATCAAAACCTTATTATCAACTTCGGCTTTTGTCAGTACAGGGATTTCAACTTTTTTCGGGCTCCTTGCTTTTAGGGGTACGTCTGTGATACTTGATTGAAGGCTTTCGCGAAAGCTATCTAAGTCACCCTGATTAACACCCAAAACTTCTATACTCTTAAAAGCTTCCCGCAAGGCTTCATGATAAGCTTTTCTATATTCTTTCTCTTTACTTGTACCGGTGCTTGATTCAAAAACAATAGCATTGTTGCAGTCCCTTAAAACCACCGTAAATCTTGATAGGGTAAAAGAGGGGTCAGAAATTACTGAAGCATACAAACCCTCACATCTGGGCAAACTCCCAAACTCAACATCATAAAGCGGATTGAATCCGGCATTCTTGAACAAGTGCCTGGCCAGGGTATTTAGCTGGTGCTGATCCTCACTCTTTTGAAATTCAAATTGCTGCGGAACCAGTACATAAGCATAATCACTTAATGACTTTTGAGAAAAAACATTCCCTGAAAAAATAAAGAATACGGCAACTAAGTAATATACATTTTTCATTGACTTTCAAACTTTAAATTAAAACCCAATTGCAAAGATACACTATTTGCTTTTGCGATATTTCCATACCGCAACAAATTATCCGCCGCGATATAGACATTAAAAGTATTAAAATCACCCACCAATCCCAAACCTATATTATCTGTTCCATAGGTGTCAACGGTATAGGTTACTTTACCTGAGAGAAAGTCTGCAAACCTCCTGTAATAGAAAAGCGTGGCAGCCATCTGGGGGGCTTTGGGCCTGAAAATACTGTAAAACTTTAAGCCTACAGACTGGCCGCTCCCGCCATCATCTGCCCGGACAAGGCAATCACATTCATCTGAGTTTATCAACTTCCCGAATTTATAAACAAGAGCCGCATTAACTTTAAGGGGCCGCATGGTGCTATAGGAATTGTATAGGGTATCCACCGGCACCTGCTCAGTGATTTCATCTTCCAGGTTTTGATAGTATGGCAGGGTATTTTCACCATCGTTCAACGGTGGGAAAATAAGGTTAATTCCTGTGAGTGTATAACTTCCGGAAGCCCGGTAGTTCTCCACATCATTGCTATGAAAAATAGTCCCGAAATCCAAAACACTGGCGCTTGCCGTCAACCGGTTTGTGATGTCATAGGTGGCGCCCACATCCATTCCGATGCCCAGATTGCCTCCAAAGAACGCCCGACCAAAGGCATGCCGCATCACATCATTGGCATTGTTCACATTTTCATTGTCTATCAAAGAGCCAATCCCCGATGTCTGGACGCTCACATGGGCATCCTCAAGCACATGGTCATAAATATTTTGACTGCCATCGCCCAGGCGGGTGACAAACGTCCCCCGGTTGTCTGTGCTGCGATAATTAAAAATACTGGAATACACCTTTGCCCGAACCCCAAGCGTGAGCCTGTCTGAAATTCTTTTGTTTGCACCAAAGTGATACACGGTCAAAAGATCTCCCGAAGTGTTGATCTCACCTAGGTCAAACTCATAATCGAGATACTCCCGGTTTCCTTCCCAGCCCAGAACGGCCAGGTCTTTGGGAAAATAGGTAATCATATCAAGTTCCTGATAAATTCCGCCGGAAAAGTAATAATCACTTTTTGACCTCCAACCTATATTAATAAGCTCCAACTGCTGCGTTACGGTAAAAAAGTCTGCGTTATCCATTTGGAATATCGCGTCTGTTATGCGGTCATTGATAGAGGTATCAGAGCTTTGAAAGATATCATACACCGTCACTCCTGATGAGCCTGCATTGATATGAAGCTGCGATAAAAACGGAATCCCAATGTGCATATCCTGCGGAACAATACCCCCGGGATTCACCATAAGCGACTGGGGTATCTCAGACATCCCGTAAATGATTTGCTTGTTTTGGGACGTGGCAATACATCCTGTAAACAAGGAGAGTATGATGAGTATGTACCGCATATTAAAACTGTAGGTAATAAGTGGTTTTTGATTGCAGATTGAGGGAACCATCAAGGTCCTGATTGTCAGATTCAATGTTGATTCTCACGGCTACTTTGTCGTTTTGGGTGAGTTGCTCGATTTCCTCCATGGAGACCACCTGGGTAAATTCTGTAACTTCAGGAGAGTTGTTTTCACTTAAGGCAATAGGGAAATTAATCTCATAATAAGGCACATTGTCTTCAGACAAGAACCTAAGGTTTACATCCAGACCTACGGGAAAGGTATTGGTCACCTTAAAAAAGAAATCGGCACGGGTGATGTTTTCTATGGCAAACTCATCATCGAGAAAACGTATTTCGGTGGTATCAATCACGGCCAACTCCTCTTCAGATATTGACTGTGATTCGAAATCATCGATGGTGAGGGTGAAGTACAGAAAGTTAACCTCAGCCTCGGGGGTGAGGGCAATGTCATCTGCTTGTTCAAAATCTGTATCCTTGACACAGGACAAGAGCGTGAAAACAACAGCAACAAGAAGAGCACTATTCAATAAGGTTCTCGGCATAGCTTGGGGATTTGATATATATAACGCTGGTAAAGAGAGCGTATTGTTTATTAATACAAACAATAACAAACAGCTTTACCCTACCTTAAAGATACCTTTTTATCTCCTGTAGCTCCTGTATGGAGAGGATACTCTCTTCCGCTAAAGCTTCAGCACCAAAATAGATCGCCTGCATACCCACGGCCCTTGCGCCGTGAATATCAGCTTCCAGATTGTCACCCACCATCACACTTCTGTCAGGTGTGGTAGCGGCCGTTTCCATTGCTGCGTGAAAGATTCTGGGGTTGGGCTTTTTGACCCCCACCATTTCTGAATTGGTGATCGTTTTAAAATAGCCGTCAATTTTTGAATTCACCAGTTTTTTATGCTGCACTTCATCAAAACCATTGGTGATGATATGCAGGTTGTACTGTGGTTTCAGGTAGTCCAGTATTTCCATCGTTCCGGGAAACAGGAAGTTGTTCAGCGGTAGAAAATCGATATAAGAGATAGCCAGCGCATCAATCACTTCGGTGGAGTGCTTCATCTTCAGCCTGGCAAAAGTATCGTTGAGCCTCCCCCGCCGCAGGGCTTCTTTGGTTACCCTTTCGTCCCGGTACAGCTTCCAATAGTCGAGGTTGATGGGTTCATAGTGCGTGAGAAACTCCTTGACATCAACATCCAGCCGGTGCGTTTCAAAAACCTTGTGAAACGCCAGTGCCGAGTTCTTGTCAAAGTCCCAGAGGGTATGGTCTAAATCAAAAAATATATCGGTAATTCCTTTTTCTTTTAGCATAAGCATTTATAAAATTCCTTCGTCCGCAAAACTGAAATAAGACTTCTCTGTGATGATGATATGATCCAGCACCTTGATGTCAAGGCTCGCTGCCGCGTTCTTCACCTTCTCTGTCAACTGCTTGTCGGGCTGGCTGGGCGTGAGGGTTCCTGACGGGTGATTGTGTGTCAAAATAAGGGACGTCGCCCCGCATTCCAAAGCCGTTTTCATCACCAGCCGCACATCAACCAGCGTTCCGGTGATGCCACCCATGCTCAGTTGCCGTTTTTGAATCACTTTATTGGAGTTGTTGAGATATAATATCCAAAATTCTTCATGGCCCAGCTCCCCTATCACCGGTTGCATCAATTCAAAGACTGAAGCACTGGCTGTTATCTTTTTCTGTTGAACGGCCTCTTCGCCCCTTCTTCTCCTGCCGAGTTCCATCGCTGCCGCGATGGTGATGGCTTTGGCTTCACCAATGCCTTTGTACTGCATCAACTGCTCGATGGACAGTTTTCCCAAAGCATTCAAGCTGCTGCCGGCTTCATTCAAAATGCGCTTGCTCAAGTCAACCGCACTCTCATCCCGGTTGCCCGAACCTATCAAAATAGCAATAAGCTCTGCATCACTCAGGGCAGCACGGCCCTTTTGCAAAAGCTTTTCGCGAGGCCTGTCGTCTTCAGACCAGTTCTTTATAGAGAAGGATGTTGGTTTTTTTTGATTCATATCCATTCGTTGCATAAAGATAAACATGTATCTTTAATTCATGAAAATTATTTATCACTATGAAATCACTTTTTAATGAAGAGGCTTACGCCGAAATCACCTCAAGACTGGACACCCTCAGCCCGCAATCACAAGCCCAATGGGGAAAGATGGATGTTGCCCAAATGCTTGCACACTGCCGGGAACCCCTCAAAGTACCCCTGGGGAAAATCACCCTGGCACCACCCAACCCCGTGATGAAATTCCTCTTTTCCTTCTTTAAAAAGTCATTATATGACGACAAACCATGGAAACACGGCCTGCCCACCTCCAAAGAGTTCAAGATTACAGACCCGTGTGATTTTCAGAAAGAAAAAGAAGGCTTAAAGGCCCTTATCAACGAATTTTATGCCGAAAGAACCAGAACCCAATGGCCACCACACCCCTTTTGCGGCCACTTTACCACCGAACAATGGGGCAAGATGCAATACAAACACCTCGACCATCACTTCAGGCAGTTTGGGGCGTAGGGCGACCCCCTTACACTTCGGCTCCGCTCAGTGACAGGGGGCAAATTATACTTCTAACTTTTAATTTCTTACTTCAAACTTACTATGTATCCACCCAAACACCATCAGGAAAACGACATCCAAAAGATGATTGCCGTCATTGAGGAATACCCTTTGGCGATGCTCGTCTCGGTGCTTGACGGAAAGCCGCTCGTCACCCACATACCCATCATCTACAACCACAAGATTCAAAAGCTGGTTGCCCATATTGACAAATACAACCCGCAGGTGGAAACCTTACAGGACGACGCCAAAGTCACCGTCATCTTCCGGGGCCCCGATGCGTATATCTCGCCAAGCGTTTACACCACCACCCAGCTCCCCACCTGGAATTATATCTATGTGCACCTCACGGGAACCATCACTTTAATCAACGACCCTGAAGCCGCCAAAAGAACCATGATTGCCATGACCGAGTTCCTGGAAGGAGCAGCACAAAAATTTGTATTGACACCCGACAACAAACGTATGGAGGGTGCCGTAAACTACATACAGGCTTTTGAGATAGACATCACAAGCTGGGAAGGCAAATTTAAGCTATCGCAAGACAAAGTAAAACAAGACCAGTTGAACGCCAAAGAGGCTTTAAAGGAAAACGCCCAAAGAAACCGAGATGGTTTTATTGAGGATATGTACCGTTAAGGGGGTTTTGATAGTTTGGGGAAAGGGTGTATGTTTGGGTAGCTCCTTATTTTTTGTTTAAAGAAAATGATCAAAAAAAAATATAATAAAGATTATTAATTCCAGTATAATCACTTTGAAAATAATATCTATCAACAGATGAAGCAACCTGAATAAACATGATTGAAGCAATTAAAAAAAAGATCAAAATGAAAAAATATATATTATTGATATTTATTGTTGCTTTTATTTCTTGTAAGGAGGAAGAAAAACCATATATGATGTATGGATTTCTTCAAGAACAATTACATCTTTCAAGCAATATTTTAAGAGATCAAATATCCGAAACCATAGCCAATCATAACTTGACTGATGAAAGCATAGTAAAAGAATACGATAGCTTAACCAAAGAATATTTATTATATTTAGAAAAAACTCATTCTGAATTAACTAGTCACATAAATGGAGTTCAAGCTACTATATCAGTAGGTGAACTATCCGAAATTAAGCACGGAAATAATTATTTCTTTGAGGGAGAAAATTATAGCAAAAAGGGTGCTGAATACATTTATAAAATGGAAAACTACAGAACTGTAATACTTGATCTAGTTGACAATGAGAATTTAAGAAATAGAATCAACTTAACTTTATCCACTTCAGATATCATCAATCGAGACGCTGATACTATCAAATATCTAAATTGGTTTTATAGAGATATGCCCTTGATAAGTATTTTAACACATCTTAAACACCAAGAAAAAACGATTCTCGAAATTGAAAATGACTTTTTAAAAAATAAATTAATATATAACTAATGCTACTATTTTTGTGTTAATCTTATTATTTATACTTCTACTTACCTATCTGAAAAGCCCTATTGGATTTTCTTTAAAATCGTATTTGCTTGCCACCTTAGACATCAATCCCTACCCACCGGCAACTAACCCCAGATACTCGCTGATGGCACAATCACCCCTTATTCTCATTCTGAAAGCTAGCCCACACGTGCACCTCATCGGTTGGGAAATAATCGGGGAAGGTTAACAGGTGTTAATGGATGAGCTTCCTCACCTCATCAAAGTCAAGTCCCCCATAGTTGATACTACCGGTATATAAGAGTTGATTGAATGTCGTTATAAAAAAAAGAAATATATGCGTTGAAACTTTAAGGTATTGCAATGGCTACCAGTCTTTTTTCCCACCTGTGTTGTTCGCTCATGACTCCTGAATACATCCGCATTACTTCGCCTATGTTCTCACTGTAGAAGAGATAATCCCGCCCGGGAGGAATAGTACCGTCAGTATTTGACTTTGCATATACTTCGTTTACAAGGCAATTAAGCGTGTCATAATCAGTAGTAACAGGCTCTTCACCGGGCAGAAGTTTTCCAAAGATATTATATTGGGTTTGTTCTGATATTAAATATTCTTCATCAACATCCATTCGGGAATACAAAATATCTCCATCTGCATTGACCAGATACCCCAGTGAATCCCTTACGTGAGTGGTGGTTGTTCCTTCATCAGGGCATACTGCACAATGTTGTTCTCCATAGGTGGTTTGGGTTTCTAGAGTAAAGTACTTTTCCCCATCAATAGTGGTTGTGTTCAAAACAGACACTTCTGATTCGGCTCCCAAATCTTCAAATTCATCTGTATTGTCAATTCTCTTATAATACTTATAAAACCATGTTTTGCCAATTTCCAGTCCATAAAAGTTTTCTTCAGGAATGTCTTGTTGAGGTTCAGCGTTATCGTCTGAACTGCAGGAAGAAATCACAATTAAAAGACCAAGTAAAAAAAGAAGGGTTTTCATCATTTTAAAGTTTAGGTAACAGAAAACATAACGCAACCTATTGTTAAATATTTTACACCAGCTTCCTCACCTCATTAATGTCAAGACCACTATCATTTCAATTTAAACAATGATTAGGTCACAAAAACTTAATCTTTTATGAAGTTTATATCAGATATAAGATAATCATTTTCCAAAAATCGTATGGGGTACATAGCCTTTAATCTATTTTGATCTTCCTTGTACTCATTTAAATTAAGGAATCTAAAGTTTTTAGATTTCAACTCTACTTTTTGGTGTTTTCTCCTTAAAGAATCAATCGCCCTTCTATATTCTGAATAAACAGTAATATAGTCTTGATAAGGTATTGATTCTTCATACATAAAGTGAACTCCTGTTGTACTATCCAATTTTTCAAAAAATTTGTCAAATAAGTTAGTTTTTTCAATTATTGTATTATTAATTTTAAAACTATCGGAAGATATATGAACCATAATTATTTCTAAATTTAAAAAACCAGGATGTGGCTCAGGTGGCCCCGGCGGTAAATCACTTAAAAACAATCCCGTTTCTTCACTAAATATTTGATGTATGTCTAATCCAAAAAATATTTTGGTGTAAATACCTCTAAGGTTGTGTTTATCTCTTGATAAATCAGACACAACATATTTTATTTTTCTTTTATTTAATACATATAGTAGCTTCTTAACTTTAAGAATTTCACTCATTTCAATTTGAGAGGGTGCAAAAACATAATAAGTGCCAAAATTTTCAAATCCAAATGATGTCAGTTCACTTTCCAAATGTTTAAATAAATCATTAAAACTGTAAAATTGCCCATTTAATTGATAAAAAACTACATCCTCTTTCTTTACAATTTTTAATATTCTCGGGTAACCAAAATTTACATCCAACCGTGGGTCTTCATAGGTTGAAAAATTGGCTTCAGGTAAATCAATAACCGGATTATTAGCTAACAATTTTGAATCTATTTTTTCAATAGCAAAAACCGAAGTATATGCAAACCCGTATGCCAAAGAAATTAATATTATTGCATTTAGAATTATGTACTTATATACCTTAATGCTGAAAACCCTAATAATATTCTTCCAATTTTCAAGTAGCATTACTAGAGTTATTAAAAAAACTAAATATTTATAGGAATGAAAAATATCCAAGGATGAAAAACCCACAAAAAAAATTAAAATACCATTAAAAACTTTTAATATAACATGGGATAAATTAAAACTTAAAAATACCTGATCATTAATAATTGAATATCTTCTTGAACTTTTAAACTTGAAACTAATTGGCTTTTTAAAAATCGCTATGATCCAAAGTGAATTATATAAAGACAAAGACAGTAAAGCAAAATAAAAATTCTGCTCAAACCTTATACTTTCATTAATTATAACTGGTCCATTTAAAAAATAACTTTGCTCAAATATTCTATAAACCAATCGAAGTAATAGTAAGAATGAATAAAAGCAATAGGCATAGGTAATGGAGAAAAATATCCCTAAAGCAAAGGAAGCTTTAGGAACTTCAATTCCTGCTTTGTTTGTAAAACATCCTTTTATCAAGGTAATTCAGTTAGTTTAAACACTTTAAAACATATCTTTAATCTCCTCAAAATCCAGTCCACCATAGTTACCACTGCTCATTAACAACAGATTTGTATTTTTAAACTCCTGGGTGTATAAATAAGTTTTAAAATCTGCCGGGTCTGTAAAGATGACGAGGTCTTTTCTTTCAAAGGCTTCTTCAATCTGGGTGTCCTTGATGGCTTTGAGTTGTTTTATTTCCACGGCGTGCATGGAGTAAAACACCACGGCCACATCTGCAGCATCCAGGGCTCCTCTGTATTCTTTTAAAAACTCCGGATTAAGACTGCTGTAAGTATGCAACTCAAGGCAGGCGATAAGTTTTCTATCAGGGTATTGTTCTTTCAAGGCTTTGGTGGTGGCTTCTACTTTTGAGGGGGAATGGGCAAAGTCTTTGTATGCAACAAAGTCTTTGGTTTCAGTGATTTTTTCCAGACGTTTTGAGGCGCCCTTAAAGGTGGCAATGGCTTCATAGAAATCATCTTCGTCCACGCCCAGGTGCTGGCAAATCCATTTGGCACCTGCGAGGTTGTTGAGGTTGTGCTTGCCAAATATTTCTATGGGCATGGGACCTTCGGGGGTTTCCAGATAGGTGGTTCCGTTTTCAATGGTGTATTCCGGGGTGTGGTACCCTATTTTGCGAATGGTGTTTTCAGAAGCTTCCACTACCTTGACCACTTCAGGGTCTTCTGCATTGTAATTGATGCTTCCACCTTTTATAATGGAATCAACAAAGGTTTTAAACTGCTCGACATAATTTTCATAAGTGGGAAAGACATTGATATGGTCCCAAGCTATGCCGCTCAATAAAGCGATGTTGGGCTTGTATAAGTGAAATTTGGGACGCCTGTCGATGGGTGAGGACAAATACTCATCGCCTTCCAAGATGATAAAGTCGTTTTCATTTGTGAGGTGCACCATCGTGTCAAAACCTTCAAGCTGGGCACCCACCATATAGTCCACAGGCCTGTCATGATAGTGCAACACGTGCAAGATCATCGCCGTGATGGTGGTTTTACCATGGCTTCCGCCAATGACCACACGGGTTTTGTTTTTGGAATGCTCATATAAATATTCCGGATATGAATAGATTTTAAGCCCGAGTTCCTGAGCTTTTAAGAGTTCGGGATTATTGGCTTTGGCGTGCATGCCCAGGATGACAGCATCCAGTTGTGGGGTTATTTTTTCAGGATACCAGCCAAAGGCTTCCGGTAACAACCCGGCTTTTTGCAAGCGTGATTTTGAGGGTTCAAAGATTTCATCATCGCTTCCTGTTATGGTGTCTCCTTTATGGTGTAAAGCCAGTGCGAGGTTGTGCATGGCACTTCCGCCAATGGCTATGAAATGAATGTTCATAAGTGTTTTAATTTGATGTAGTAAAGATAAGGAATGCTGAATAAAATAAAGGTTACCACCCTTATGACTTTTGAAGTATTAGATTTAATTGATTTAATTTGTAACTTATTACCCGTAACTAGATCAATCCATGAAAATATATACACTACTTTGCCTGTGCTTACTTTCAATTTCACTTACCGCACAAGATTATAACAAACAATGGAAAGAAATAATTGAACTGGAAAAAACAGAGCGTATTAAAACTGCACTGACTGTAGTTGAACAAATTGAGAGAAAAGCCAGGAATACAAAAAATGAAACCCAACTTATCAGAGTTTTCTTTTATAAATCAAAATTTTTACAGCGCCTTGATGAAGAAGCACAAAGCAAAATAATCAATAACCTTCAAAGAGAAATTGAAAATGCCACACCTGCCACTCAAGCCATTTTAAATTACATATATGCTATTTGCCTGAATGATTATTTACGCTACAATAGGTATAAAATAAATGACAGGACTGCTACTGAAGGAGAAGAAGCAAAAGAATTTCTGCAATGGTCACACAATCAAATTGAAAATGAAATACAGTCGACAATTAAAAAATCAATATCCAGTCCGCAAGTTTTAAAAGAAACATCAATTGCAGAGTATAAAGGTATCCTTGATAATTACCGCACAGAAACCATTCAGGATGAAAACCTTTATGAGTTTTTAATTGACAAATACATTGAACTCCATATGGGTTCTTTAAATATGTATAGTAATTACATAACCTCGTTTATTGAAAAAAACAAAAAGGATTTTTATAGTAAAACAGAAGTTTTTACCAATATTAATACTGACAGTATCAAGGATTCCTCCCTTAAGAGGATTTTGAAATTCTATCAATTGAAAGAGTTAAACAACCCACTGCCCGAAAATCAATTTGAGAGAATCAAGTTTGTGCATACTTATATTTTTAAAGATGCAATGGATTTCATCCCTACCCTTGATAATTTTCAAGGTGAACTGCAAGACAGTATCCTTATTCAAAAAGTACAGTTAGAGAAAGCAAGGTTATATGAAACAATAGCTAATAAAAAAACAAATCCGGATGCCCTTATTAAAGCAAGGAAAATATTAGATAGTATATTAAATAATAATATAGACCATTTTACCAATAAACTCGCGACATATCAAAAACAAAACATCCTGAACAAATCGCTTTCTGTAAGTCTAAATCAATATTCCTATGAAGGTGAAAATACCCGCGCTCATATATCCTACAAAAATGTAGATTCTCTATTTATAAAATATTACAAAGTACCTGCCTTGTTTAATTTTGATCACCGCTCTCAAAAAAATGACAGCATTATGGCTTCCATAGTTGAATCACGAGAATCTCAACTCCGGCAAACCATAAGCTTACCTGCTACTGAAAATTATTTTGAAACAACAACACAAATTTTATTACCTAAACTACCCAAAGGGAAATATGTGATACTTTTTGAGGCTGAAAAAAATAGTTTTCAAAATAAAGAAGCTTATTCATATACTATTGTTACTGTTTCTAATCTGGCAGTATTACACCACGAGGTCACATTCAAATATCCTGAAAGAGATAAGATCTTCCAGATTATTGATAGAAAAAAAGGAACTCCCATACAAGATGTAAATCTCCATTATAATGTTGATACATTAAAGACCGATAAAAATGGTCTTGTACATTTTAAAACATATACAAACAATTATAACACTTCACAGTTACTTGTTCACAAAAGTGGAGACTCATTATATTTACCTCTAAACCACTGGACCCAAACCTTAAACAGTATGGATTCTGATGAAGTGGAAGAAGACATCCTGGCCTCTGTTAAATTCTTTTCAGACAGGGCTATCTATCGTCCCGGACAGACAGCTCATCTTAAAGGAATTGCCTTAAAAAGACAAAATGGTGAAGTTTCTGTAGTACCCGGGGTAACATTTTACATTGAAATTACAGACCCACAAGGAAAGGAAGTTAAAGATTTTGATATCCGCACCAATGAATATGGCTCATTTAATTTTGAATTTCAGATTCCTCAAAATGGCTTGACAGGAAATTATTCAGTCTCTGTTGATGAAGGATTGGATATTGAAAATGATGATTTGTATGATAAGAAAACATATGAACATTCTTTTTGGGACAATGCTGAATTTGATTACTCTTATTTTAATTTTAGTGTTGAAGAGTACAAAAGGACCACATTCCAGGTAAAAATGGATGCTGTTTCAGAAGCTTATACCCTAAATGATTCAATTAAATTCCAGGGGACAGCTACAGCTTTTTCAGGAGCAAACATCAGTAATGGCAAGGTTGTTTATCGTATTGAAAGGCAGGCTTATACCCATTATAGATATGGAATGCCCTCTTCCTCTCTCGACATCATAAGTGAAGGAGAAACAACCACCGATGGAGAAGGTAAAATAATTATTTCCTTTAAAGCCATTCCCGATGAAAGTTATACAAAAGAAAGTCTCCCTGTTTTTACTTATACTGCTCATATTGATGTTACAGATATAAACGGTGAAACCCAAAGTGGGCAACAATCAGTCAAGTTAGGCTACCATAGCTTGCTTTTGAATGCAGAAATTGATAAAGATCTTTATTTAGATTCCTCAAAAAAGATTAAACTCTCAAGCAGAAACCTTAACGGCGAGTTTGTACCTGTTCAAGGTAAATTTGAGGTCTATTTTCAAAAGAATTTACAACCTGAATTTATTGAACCCAGGTTCCCTTCCGCTGAAAAACCTCTCATTTCTGAAGAAGAGTTTTCAAAACTTTTTCCTTATGAAAAAAAGGAAGATACTCATGCCTCCGAAAAAAATGGAGAACTTATCCTGTTAAAGGAAATCAATACAGAAGTTCAAACCGAAGTAGACCTGGATTTTCTCAGGCAGCAGCCTCAAGGGCATTACAGGATAATATATTCTGTTTTTGATAAAGAGGAAGAAATTAAGAGCGTAACAGATTTCAGACTTTTGAATAAAAAAGAACCTCTTCCCGATGAATTGTTTACCATTACACAAAAAAACTTGCATCCATATGATGACAAACAACTTAACCTGGAAATAAGATCACAAGTACCGGATCTTTTCGTGAATATTCAGGGTTTGGATGTAAATAAATACAGTCCATTTTACGAAGAACATATAAATTTGAAAAATGGAATCCTATCATTAAAAATTCCTTTTGATAAGAATATCCCTGAAGACATTGTATTTCAAGTAGAGGCCTTCTTCGAAAACCACTTTTTCAACAAAGAAATCAGGATTATAAAACCAGAAATTAACTCACTGGATGTAGAAGTAATTTCAATGAGAAACAAACTGGACCCGGGAAGTAATGAAATATGGAGTTTTAAAATTGCACAAGACAATAAAGCCGCAGAAGCAGAGGTACTAACATCAATGTATGATCAATCCCTGGATGAGTTCAGGGTTTTAAACTGGGAAAAACCAGACCTGCAACAAAACAATTATTATTACAGTACATCTGATCAAAAAGACATAAGTACTCAAAAGAGAACTTTTAGTTTAAAAAATTTAAACCCATATTTATTTAGGCCCTCTTTATCTTTTCCACAAATTGATATTCAATGGTTTGGGTTTAGTTTTGGAACTGTAAACAATTATGAAAGGAAAAATTCCTATGAGAGATGGTCTGTAAATCAACTAAATCTACCTGTAAATACTAATATAGTTTATGGCTATGTGACAGATGATACCGGGCTGCCCCTACCGGGCGTAAATGTTGTAATAGAGGGAACAAACCGTGGCACGCAAACTGATTTTGATGGTTATTATGAAATAGAAGTCGCAAGTGGCGAAGAACTTGTTTTCACCTATGTAGGATTTGCAACTCAGGGAAGGGTTGTACCTTCTGTAACCCCAAAACTCGACGTGCAAATGGAACCGGGCGAAGAACTCTCGCAGGTAGTTGTTACCGGTTTTGCGGTAAAGAGAGAAAAAAAAGCACTTGGTTATGCGGTGTCACAAATACATGAAGAATATGATGAAGATGCCATTGCCAGAACTTTATCAGGAAAGACTTCCGGGGTGATTATAAACAATGCAGCGGGTGAACCGGGACCTGCTACAAATATTAACATAAGAGGATATCTTTCAGTAGGTGGTGAAAACAAACCTTTGATTATAATAGACGGGGTTGTACAAAAAGACTATGATATAGATAACATCCACCTTGCCGGAATTGCTCCAAGTGACATTGAAAGCATTGAAGAAATAAAAGGATTTAAAGCAGCTACAATTTATGGCTCAGAAGGTAGAAATGGAGTGCTGATTATTACCACAAAAAAAGGACTAGAAGCAATTACGCAGGTCCAAACCAGAAAGAATTTTCAGGAAACCGCATTTTTCTATCCCAATTTGAAAACAAATAAAAAAGGTGAGGTTCAATTTGATTTTACCACCCCTGAGGCATTGACTACCTGGAAGTTTCGGTTATTGGCTCACGACAAAAAAGGCCACTCCGGCTACCTGGAGAAAACAGCTATAACTCAAAAGGATTTGATGATTTCCCCTAATATGCCTCGCTTTTTAAGGGAAATGGATACGATAACCATTACAGCCCGCATAGCAAATATCACTGCAGAGAGTAAATCTGGAACTGCACTGCTTCAACTCTATAATGCTGTGGATATGCAACCAATGGAAACCAATGTGATCTTATCAAGGAACATACAAGAATTCCAAGCAGAACCTAAAGGAAACACGATAGTATCATGGCGTGTTGCAATCCCTAAAGGAATACAGGGCATTCAATATAAAGTAGTGGCAAAGTCAGGTAATTTTACAGATGGTGAAGAAAATATCCTGCCTGTGCTGACCAATTCACTTTTAGTCACTGAAACTATTTCTATGTGGGTGCGGGAAAAAAGTAAAAAAGAATTTTCCCTTCAAAACCTAAAGAACAATAATTCCACTACGCTACAAAACCACAAACTGACATTTGAGTACACAGCAAACCCTGTTTGGCTGGCGATTGAAGCGTTACCTTATTTAATGGAATTTGAACACAATTGCAGTGAGCAAACCTTTGCCAGGTATTATGCCAATAAACTGGCATTGAAAATCCTCGATGATAACCCTGAAATTGCCAAGGTATTTGAAAAATGGAAAAATGAAGGTAAACCTTTATCAAAGCTCGCACAGAATGAAGAATTAAAAAATATTCTACTTGCAGAAACTCCCTGGCTTTTGGATTCTGAAAGTGAAGCTGAAAGAAACAACCGGGTGGCACTTTTATTTGACTTGAATACACTGAGTCAAAATTCAGATGTATTAATTGACAAACTTATTCAAATGCAAGCACCATCAGGGGGTTTTCCGTGGTTTCAAGGTGGTTATGAAAACGTAAATATTACCCAGCATATCCTGAGTGGTTTGGCAAAATTGGAAAATCAAAACATCGAGCTTCCCGTGTCAACTGATGAATTAATCTTGAAAGGGATACGGTTTGCTGATGCTGATTTTTCTGAACGACACGCCAGAAGAGAAAATTCAGATTTTGGTTTTATAATTACACATCCCGGAATTGAAATTGATTACTTGTATTTCAGAAGTTTTTATATTGAATCTTACCCTTTTGACAAGAAATTAAAAGATGCTGCAGATATCTATCTTAAAAACATAGTTTCAAAATGGCCTGATCTTGATTTACAGCGTAAAGCAAAAGCAGCCATAATTCTGCACCGTTTTGGCAATACAAGCGAGGCTAAAATAATAATCAACGGATTAAGAGAAACAAGTGCTTTAAATGATGAATCAGGAATGTACTGGATATCAAACAAACCGGGATGGCACTGGTATCAATCACCAATAGAAAATCAAGCTCTTTTAATCAACGCTTTTGATGAAGTGGAAAAAGATACGGCCTCGGTAGAAATGATGAAGGTATGGCTTTTAAAAAACAAGCAAACAAAAAGCTGGGCAACAACCAAAGCAACTACTGAGGCGATATATGCACTTTTAAACTTTGGAAAAAACCCTTTAAAGGTAGTTCCGGACTACAACATCCAAATAGGAAAAGATAATTACAATTCATCTGATTTGAAGGAAATTAATCCTACAGCAGGAAGTGGGTATATAAAAATTACGTATTCCGAAGAAGAAATCACAAATAGCAAATCAGAAGTTATAATTGAAAACAATTCTGCACTTCCTGGTTTTGGAGGGATTTACTGGCAGTATTTTGAGGAATTGGACAAAATAAAACCTGCACCTGAATCCTTATTCCAGATCCAAAAGGAACTTTTTATTAAAAGAAACACACCTACAGGTCAGCAATTACAAAAGATAAATTCCACAAATAAATTACAAATTGGTGATATTATAACTGTTAAAATGGTTATTGAAACCAAAGAAGATGTAGAGTATGTTCATCTTAAAGACATGCGGGCATCAGGATTGGAACCTGTTCAGGTTATTTCTTTATATCAATGGATGGACGGTCTTGGATACTACCAAAGCACTCGTGATGCTGCCACTCACTTCTTTTTTGACAAAATTGACAAGGGAACATATATAATAGAGTATGACCTGCGGGTAAATAACGCAGGTAATTTTTCAAATGGTATAACTACTATCCAAAGCATGTATGCTCCGGAATTTAGCCATCATACTGAAGGAATTCGCTTACTGTCGGAATGAAAAAAACCTTTCAAAGCACTAAACTCTGAAAGGTCTTTTCTCAATTTTTGTGAGTTTTTTATTTTACTATCGTCATCTCATCAACAAGGTGTTTTGCGCCTGCATACTTATCGATAATAAAGAGGATGTAACGCACATCTACATTGATAGCACGTTGCAGTTGATCATCAAAGATCACATCACCTGCCATGGCTTCGATGTTTCCATCAAAAGCAAGGCCAATGAGTTCTCCTTTTCCGTTAAGCACCGGCGAACCTGAGTTACCCCCTGTAATATCGTGGTCTGTAAGGAAGTTTACAGGCATATGCCCTGCTTTATCTGCATAAGGCCCAAAGTTTTTTGCATTGTATAAATCAATAAGCTTTTTGGGCATATCAAATTCATCATCACCGGGCTGGTATTTTGCCACAGTGCCTTTGAGTGTGGTGTAGTAATTTTTCCTGGCGTCATTGGGCTTATCACCTCTGGGCAATTCCCTTATTTTTCCATAGCTTAAGCGCAAAGTACTGTTTGCATCAGGATAATATTTTGCATCAGGGTTCATCTCACGCATCCCCTGAATCATATTGCGATAAGCTTTTTGATACTGCTCATTAAGCGCTTTCAATTCTTCAGATTCATACCTGTATGCTTCGAGTAGTTCCTGAGATAACCTCACCAAGGGGTCTCTTTTAAAGGTTTCCTCACTTGGGTTCTTTAAAAACTGTTCAAAACTTTCTTTTGAAGACAATACACTTTTATTGATAATATCATCTACAAAATTTTCAATCGAGGTGCCGTTCTGTTTGTAATCATCTTTTGCCACTTTAAGCATAGGTACCGGATTTGATGCTTTAAGCGCATACAGGCTTACGGTCTTTTTTAAGACATCACGTTCCAGTGGCATATAAAGACCTTTATAGTTTCTGTCAATATCAGGTTGTATTTTTTTCTGAAATGTTTCTTGCGGGAGATTATCTTCACTTACAACGGTGATCACAATATTGTTTAATCGGTTGGGTAATAAAATGAGGTTGCTTCCCCTCAATACACTTATGAGGTAATTGTCATCACGGCTCTTAGAATTGGTTTTATCGTAATAATTGTTTATCACTTCCATTACATTTCCATATTTCTCCACCTCAGCTTTTGAAGTGACACCTTGTTTAGATGCTTTAAGTGCTGCCTGGGCTTCTTCTGAAGCATAAGCATCACCGCTTCCCTGAATATCTGAATTGGCCCATTTAGTAAATTTTTCTTCTTGCTTCTTTTTAGTGTCTGCCGTTTTATGCTTGCTAAGGGCATCAATCATCCCTTGTCGGTTTTTCCAGTAATTGGCAATACCGGCATATTTTGATGCATAATCAAGTTTTACCTTCTGGTTTTGATCCATATGGGGTTTCATAGCATCCATGGCTGCTTTAGAGCCTTCCACCCAGGCCGGGTAAGCATACTTAACATTTTGCTCTATACCTGCGGCGGGCATCCACCGGTTTGTTCTGCCCGGGTATCCCAATATCATAGCAAAGTCATCTTCATCATATCCTTTGATATTTACTGGCAAATGATACTTAGGTTGCAATGGTACATTCTCTTCTGAATAAGCCGCTGGGTTACCGTCTTTATCGCCATATACCCTGAACAAAGCAAAATCACCGGTGTGACGGGGCCACTCCCAGTTATCTGTGTCACCACCATATTTTCCGATGCTTGCCGGCGGAGTACCCACCAATCTCACATCTGTATAATCTTCATAAACAAAATAGTAATATTCATTACCACTGTAAAAGGACTTTACCGAAACGGTATATTTACCGCCTTCATCATTTTCCTTCTGGATAACGGCTATTTCCTGATTGATAGCTTTCTCGCGTTCTGCTTCGGTCATACCTTCTTTAACAACTCCCAAGATGCGCTCTGAAACATCATCCATTCTCACAAAAAACCGAACAGAAAGGTTGGCAGGCTTTAATTCTTCGCTGTGGTTATTTGCCCAGAACCCGTTGGTCAAATAATCGTTTTCTTCTGTGGATAACTCAGCGATGTTGCCATATCCACAATGGTGATTTGTAAGAACCAGACCATTTTTGGAGATAATTTCTGCAGTACAGCCGCCACCAAACTGCACAATGGCATCTTTCAAACTGCTGTTGTTGACACTGTATATTTCTTCGGGCGTAAGTTGCAAGCCCATTTTTTGCATATCAACATAGTTTAAACGTTCAATATGCATTAAAAACCACATGCCTTCATTTGCCTTCATAGGCAAAACAAAGACAGCTAATAAAAGACAAAGGATAAGCTTTTTCATTGTTGTAAGTGTATTAAATTTAAAGTGAATGTATTCTTGTATTATTTTCGGATGGCTAATATACTGGTTTTTTATAGCCTTGTAAAGAGATTTATAAACTCTTGATTATTTTTTTTTCTTCCAGGGCTTCATTAAAATCATTGTCCATAGCCAATGCTTTATTGATCCAGATTTCGGCCTTTTCCTTCTCACGCATGTGCCTGTATATTTGTGCCTTTCGGAAATAAGCCCAGGAAAGTGGGACGCCGTCTTTTACAGAATGGTTTGCTATAAAGGCATTTAAATAAACAAGTCCTTTTTCCAGTTCTACATTGTACATACCTGAAATTTTCCCGATCTGATAGTTGATATTATTGCGCTGGTGTTTCTTTGCAGAAGCTTCCCGGACTGCTAGTGACTTCTCGGGTTCGTTTGTTTTATTTTCATACAAATCGGCTAGCTTTTCATAGGTGTGCGGTGATTTGCCTATCGCCATGGCTTTTTTATAATGACGCTCGGCATCTTTGGGACGTTCAAAATATTCTGCGATATACCCCAATACCAAATGCCCGTCAACTTCAGAAAGTTTCATTATTTCGTCAGCATATTTTGTCGCGGTTTCTTCGCTTCCGCCCAGTATGCTGGGAAGTGCTATATACAAGTCAACCAGGGCCCATCGCGCCTCAATGTGTTTTGGGTCCAACTGAGCTGCTTTTTCTAAATGTTTTTTGATGTCACTGATGTACAGTACCGCCCTGAACCTGCTTATGCTTTGAGCTTTCCGTCCTAACACACCACCATATTTAAAGTTATAACTGGCATCGTCAGGATTCTTCTCAAGGAGGGTTTTATAATAGTCTGCTGCTGTATCCCAGTCTGAAGCATGTGCTGCAATATCACCCAGGTATTCTGTGGTTTTTGCATGACCGGGGTTTTGCTTTAAGAAAGATTCAAACAAAGGTTTGGCTTCTTTGTATTTTTCTTGTTGATATAGTTTTTCACCACGCTCATAAGAGGATTGAGAAAAAACAAACAGTGGGAGAAATATAAGAATTAAAAAGAGATGTCGCATTACTGGTATTTTTATGTGTGTAAATATAGACAATAACCGTTCCTAAAAGAACACGTTACTTACTTGGAGGGTATTTCTTGAATATCTTTTGTAAAGTAGTATAAAAATGGATTTCTTTTTCACGCGGACTTGCGTTTTCTTTAAAATCGTTTTCAGCAACTGCCTGCCAGAACAGGGCATCTTTTTCTGCATCAATAAAATCGATGGTGAGTTGTTGATTGATAACCCTGCCGCCAATGGGAATGCCTCCTGAAACACCCACAGATGTGTTTCTCCCTCCACTACCCAAACCAAAACCTATAGTATTGCGTGAGTTGGAAGTGTATTCTTTACTGTAAAAGTTTATGATGAAATCAGGTGTTTCACTTTTTACAAAACCCCGTTCCTGCAACAAACTATCCACAGCTCTCATAACGCGTTTGTCATCAAGATCGCTCATTCCTGAAGAAAGTGATGGGAAGTAATTATAACTATTGTACTTTGAAAAGTCAACTTCGCGGTCATAATCATAATTCACTGTAGCCCCACAGGAGATTAAAAAAAGACCAAGCAGTAAAAATAGAAAGGGTTTCATATACATACTTTTAAAAGGACGGTAAGTTACAAAACCATTTGCGATGGTTCTTTTAAAGAAGTATTAAATTATTTTGTGTTACTGAAAAAATATTTAGATTGTAAATTGTAAGGGTAACCTAAGAAAACAAGCTACTCAATTTAACATACATCCTTTATTTTTGTTATTTTTTTAAGCTGATGTACTTTTTTTATTACTAACTAAAGTAGTATTTTTGCTCTCTATGTTTTTAGAGAAATAAATTACCGCATCTATATCAGAATCGCAATATGAAAAAAATCACCAAGAAAACCTACCTGAACTGGTATGAAGAAATGCTCTTCTGGCGCAAGTTTGAAGACAAATTGGCTCAAGTATATATTCAGCAAAAAGTGCGTGGATTCCTCCATTTATATAACGGACAGGAAGCCATCCTTGCCGGTTCATTGCACGCGATGGATTTGACCAAAGACAAAATGATCACGGCATACAGAAACCACGTGCAACCCATTGGTATGGGTGTGGACCCCAAAAGGGTGATGGCAGAGCTTTATGGAAAAGCCACCGGAACTTCTCAGGGTCTTGGCGGTTCGATGCATATTTTCTCTAAAGAACACCGCTTCTATGGCGGTCACGGTATTGTGGGAGGACAAATTCCCCTTGGAGCCGGTCTGGCATTTGCCGATCAGTATTTTAAAAGAGATGCGGTCACGTTGACCTTCCTTGGAGACGGTGCCGCACGACAAGGTTCGCTTCACGAAACCTTAAATATGGCGATGCTGTGGAAACTTCCGGTTGTTTTCTGTGTAGAGAACAATGGTTATGCTATGGGAACTTCGGTTGCCAGAACAGCAAACCATGTTGAAATCTGGAAACTCGGTCTGGGTTATGACATGCCTTGTGGACCCGTGGATGCTATGAACCCTGTTAAAGTAGCCGAAGCCATGGATGAAGCCATCAAAAGAGCCCGAAAAGGTGACGGACCTTCATTCCTGGAACTCAAAACATATCGTTACAGAGGGCACTCCATGAGTGATGCCCAGTTATACAGAACCAAAGAGGAAGTTGAAGAGTATATGAAAATAGACCCTATCACCCAGGTGCTGGATGTAATCAAAAAGAAAAAATACGCGACAGATAAAGAAATTAAAGAAATAGACCAACGTGTCAAAGACCGTGTTGCCGAGTGTCAGAAATTTGCTGAAGATTCGCCATTCCCTGAAAAGAATGTGATGTATGACACTGTCTATGAACAAGAAGACTATCCGTTTTTAGCACATAAACCTGAATAATTATGGCAGAAGTAATCAACATGCCACGACTCAGCGACACTATGGAAGAAGGTGTGGTTGCAAAATGGCTAAAAAAAGTAGGAGATAAAATTTCAGAAGGTGATATCCTTGCCGAAATTGAAACCGATAAAGCGACCATGGAGTTTGAATCCTTTTATGAAGGAACCTTGCTTCACATTGGTATTGAAGAAGGAGAAACCGCTCCTGTCGATACCCTTCTGGCCATTATTGGTGAAAAAAATGAAGATATTTCTGACCTGATTAACGGAAAAGATAAAGACTCGAATAAAAAAGAGGAGAAAGATTCCGACAAGGAAAAATCTGACACAAAAGATAAAAAGGAATCTGACCCTAAAGAAGAAAAATCTGAATCTGATGAAAAATCAGATGACGGGTCAAAAGACAAAGAAGCATCTTCAAAAACCGAAGTTCCTGAAGGTGTTGAAGTCATCACAATGCCACGGTTGAGCGATACCATGACAGAAGGTACCGTGGCTTCCTGGTTGAAAAAAGAAGGAGATAAAGTGGCTGAAGGAGATATTCTTGCCGAAATCGAGACTGACAAAGCCACTATGGAATTTGAATCATTTTACAGTGGAACACTCCTAAAAATAGGAATACAAGAAGGAGACTCTGCCCCTGTCGATTCAGTCTTGGCGATCATTGGTCCTGAAGGAACTGATGTTTCAGGACTCGTAGAAAGCTTAGGTTCAGAGGGCTCCACAAAAGCCTCAAAATCAGAAGAGAAAAAAGAAGAATCTAAATCAGATAAAAAAGATGAAAAGGAAGAAAAGAAATCTTCTGAATCCCCTAAAGAATCAAAACCTCAATCAACTGACCCGGATCGAAGGATTTTTGCATCACCCCTCGCCAAAAAAATTGCTGAAGAAAGAGGAATCAACCTTTCACAAGTACAGGGAAGCGGTGAAAACGGAAGAATCGTAAAAAAAGACATTGAAAACTATCAACCGGGAGCCGGTGCACAAGCATATACCCCTGTGGGTGAAGAACGTTTTGAAGAGATTAAAAACTCCCAAATGCGCAAAACCATTGCCAAGCGTTTGGGCGAATCAAAATTCACTGCACCCCATTATTACCTTACGATAGACCTTGATATGGACAATGCCATTTCGGCAAGGACCGCTATCAATGAAGCCGGCGAGAGCAAGATTTCGTATAACGATATGATTGTTAAAGCGAGTGCCATGGCTTTGAGAAAACACCCGCGTGTCAATTCAAAATGGACAAGCGATACTACCATTATCGCAAAACACATCCATATTGGCGTTGCCGTGGCTGTGGATGAAGGGTTGGTCGTTCCGGTATTGAAATTTGCAGACCAGATGAGCTTTGCACAAATTGGTGCGAATGTCAAGGAACTGGCCGTCAAGGCACGTGATAAAAAACTAAAACCCGAAGAAATGGAAGGCAGTACCTTTACGGTTTCAAATCTGGGGATGTTTGGTATCAGGGAATTTACATCGATAATAAACCAACCCAACTCCGCTATTCTCTCTGTTGGGACAATTGTACAACAACCGGTGGTGAAAAACGGGCAAATAGTTGTGGGCAATGTGATGACGGTAACCTTAGCCTGTGACCACAGAACAGTGGACGGTGCAACGGGAGCGGCTTATTTACAAACGCTGAAACAATACATAGAAAATCCCATCACAATGTTTGTATAAACACTGTGATATAAATTATTAAATCCCGTTTTTACTAAGTAATTAACGGGATTTTTTTATTTTTAAGCATAATTACAACTTCATGGATAATTTGAATAATGAGACACCCGCGTTCACGGGTGTGAAGAATATCATCATCACAGGAACAAGCAGGGGAATTGGTTATGAACTGGCACAGCTTTTTGCTGAAGAGGGTCATCAGGTTTTGGCGCTTTCGCGAAACGATGCACCATGTCGTGAGCTCAATAGGGACAATCTCACCTCCCTATCTTGTGACCTCTCTAACCAAGAACAGATTCAAAAAGCTGTAAAGTTTGTAAGAGAGAACTGGTCCCGCGTTGATATTCTTATCAACAACTCCGGTCTACTCATCAATAAGCCTTTTGAGGAATTAACGGCAAAGGATTTTATGGATGTATACAATGTCAATGTTTTTGGCGTTGTTGCCATTACACAAGCCATCCTCCCGTTTATGAATAAAGACGGTCATGTTGTTAACGTAAGCAGTATGGGGGGCATACAGGGAAGTATGAAGTTTCCCGGCTTGAGCGCTTACAGTTCAGCAAAAGGAGCGGTTATTACTTTAACAGAAATCCTCGCAGAAGAATACAAAGAAACCGGCCCTTCATTCAACGTGCTCGCATTGGGCGCCGTGCAAACCGAAATGCTTGAAGAAGCCTTTCCCGGTTACAAAGCACCGCTCACAGCAAAAGAAATGGCAGCATACATGATGGATTTTGCGCTTACCGGAAATAAATTTTACAACGGAAAAATTATGCAGGTATCGAGTTCGACGCCATAATTGCAAACAAAAGCTTCTCGCAGGCAATTTATGAAAGAGATTCTAACAAACTACATCCCCGAACACGCCGTCAACCCCACTTTTGAGTTGATCAAGAAAAACAACGTCTATTTAAAGATTGTCAATCAAAGGGTGACACGGCATGGTGATTACAGGATTTTACCCAACGGCCAGCACAAAATCACAGTGAATGCTTCTCCGAACAAATACCGTTTTTTCATCACGTTAATACACGAAATTGCACATCTGGAAGCTTTTGAAACATACGGTCGCCGCATCAAACCACACGGACAGGAGTGGAAACATACCTTTCAAAAGTTGATGCTGCCATTTATACACCCGTCTATTTTTCCTGCTCAGTTATTGCCTTTGATTGCTAAACACTTTAAAAACCCCAAGGCAAGCAGCGATACAGATGCAAAGCTTGCACTGGCACTCAAATATTACGACCCTGCCAACGATAAAAATTATATCTTTGAAATTCCTGAAGGCTCCCTTTTTAAAATGTATAACGGAAGGGTTTTTAAAAAAGGTGCTAAGCGGGTCAAACGCTATGAAGGTATTGAACTGGAATCAGGAAGGATGTATTTGTTCAACCCAAACGCAGAGGTGGAATTACTTACTGAAAAAGGCTAAAAAAGAAAAATTAAATATATCGGGATTTTGAAAAACAAAAACTATTATGCAGTGCTTATGGCAGGGGGAATCGGTTCCCGGTTCTGGCCTGTGAGTACAGAGGAATTTCCGAAACAATTTCACGATTTGCTGGGCAGTGGTGATACCCTGATTCAAAAAACCTTCAAACGGTTGCAGGCAATCGTTCCTTCAGAAAACATATTGATCTTAACCAATGAGCGCTACAAAGGCCTGGTATTAGAGCAGTTACCTGAAGTCAGAGAAAACCAATTGATTCTTGAACCGGCAATGCGCAATACAGCACCGTGTATTTTACTTTCAGCACTAAAAATCCAAAAACACAACCCCAATGCCGTGATGCTGGTAGCACCCAGTGATCACTGGATTGAAGACGAAAGTGCATTTCAGGAAAATATCACCACGGCTTTTGAAGCGTGTAGCAATAAAGATATATTGATGACATTGGGAATCAAACCCACATTTCCCAATACCGGTTATGGGTATATTGAATTTAAAAAAAGTGATAATGAAATTAAAAAAGTCAACCGGTTTACCGAAAAGCCCGATTACAGTACTGCAAAAACATTTTTAGCCGCCGGTAATTTTATGTGGAATGCCGGTATTTTTGTTTGGAGTGTACAAAGCATTGTTCAGTCATTTGAAAAATTTGCACCACAAATGCACCAATTGTTTCAATCAGGAATTGGTGACTACAATACTTCAAAAGAAGGAAGTTTTATAAAAGAAAAGTATCCTTCAGCAGAAAATATTTCGATTGATTATGCCATATTGGAGAAAGCAGAAAATGTATTTATGCTTCCCGCAACTTTTGATTGGAATGATTTGGGAACCTGGGGCTCTTTATATGAAAAACTCCCTAAAGACGACCAAAAAAATGCAGTTGTAAGGGCAAATGCCATTCTTATTGATTCAAAGAACAACATCATACAAACAGACAAGGACAAACGTGTTGTGATAAGTAATTTAACTGATTATATTATAGTAGATAAAGGAAAAACACTTATAATTGTACCAAAAGAAAAAGAGCAGGAGATCAAGCAAATTCAGGAAATGGCAAAAAACAAGTTCTCCTTATAGGATTTTATATGAAAACAAATCAGTCTGAAGATACAAGTAAAGATAGCACTAGAAACCTTAAGCTAAGTGCAGAAGGAACATTTGAAAGCATCAAAATATTTTTATCTGAACTTCTTGATATAAGACACGACACAGATAAAGAAGAGACCATTGAGTCAGTAAAAAAAGAAATCTCTTTCAAAGGTCACAATGCCTGGATTTTGATATTTTCAATATTTGTGGCATCCATTGGCCTCAATGTAAGCAGTACTGCAGTGGTAATCGGAGCGATGTTAATTTCCCCTCTTATGGGACCCATTGTTGGGGTTGGGCTTTCTGTCGCGATTAATGATATTGACACACTAAAACGCTCTCTTGTCAATCTGGGTGTAATGATTGTCCTAAGTATCCTTACTGCTTATCTCTATTTTTTACTTTCGCCATTAACAAAATTAACCCCTGAGCTTGAAGCCAGGACATATCCCACGATACTGGATGTGTTAATCGCTATTTTTGGTGGTTTGGCACTTATAGTCGCAAAAACCAAAAAAGGAACCATTGCCAGTGTCATCTTTGGTGTGGCGATTGCCACTGCCCTGATGCCTCCATTGTGTACAGCAGGTTATGGCCTGGCCGTGGGTAATTTTGAATATTTTGGGGGTGCATTTTACCTCTTTACAATCAACTCAATTTTTATTGCCCTGTCCTCTTTTGTAGTAGCCAAATTATTAGGCTTCCCATTAGTAAAATATGCCAATTCAAAACGCCGCAAAAGAATCGCTCAAATAGCCACTGCAATTGCTTTGGTGGTAATGGTCCCCAGTACGCTTCTTTTTTGGAAATTATTACAACAAGAAATATTTGCCAGCAATGCAGAAACTTTTGTAGTTGAAAATGTAGTTTATGAAGACGCATTCCTGTATAAGTACTCCTTAGATTATGACACAAAAACAATAGAAGTATTTATGGGAGGAGAACCTGTTCCGGAAGGTGTCATCAACACCTGGAGGTCCAAATTAATGAATGAAAGTAAATTAAATGATGCCAACTTAAAAGTCAATCAGTCTCGTGATGACACAGAATTCACCAGCACTAACTATTTGACTCTTTCAGACATGTTTTCAAGAAATTTAGAAACATTGGAATCAAGGGATAAATATATAAGGAACCTTGAGGAAAAAATTCAAAGGCTAACTACAGGAGAAATCCCTTTTGATGTTTTGAGTCAGGAAATTAAAATAAATTATCAGGAGCTGGATTCCTTATGGTTTTCCAACACCTTGACAACAAATTTTTCCAAGATGGATACAGTTCCCGTTTTTACCGTAAAATGGAAAAGCGACCTTCCCATAAAAGAGAAACGGAAAAATGAGGAAAAGCTAAAAAACTGGCTCGAATTTAAACTTGACAGGGGTAATATAGTTGTTAAAGAGGGGGAATAACTACTATAATTTATAGACTTAAAAACATTCCTTTTACAATCCGTTTTCATCTTGCTGTACTTCCCTTATCTTTTTGAAAAGGTCTGATGAATAAACAAAAGCAGTTACGGCTTCATTATCTGTTTTAAAGATTTTGGTCTTATCACCTTCCCAAACCAAGTTTCCTTCTTTTAGAAAAATAATGGTTTCACCAATTTCCATAACAGAATTCATATCATGGGTATTCACCACTGTAGTAATATTATACTCCTGGGTTATTTCCTGAATTAAATTGTCGATTACGGTAGCGGTTTTGGGGTCAAGGCCTGAGTTGGGTTCATCGCAAAACAAATACTTAGGGTTGTTTACAATTGCGCGGGCTATAGCAACCCTTTTTTGCATCCCTCCTGAAATTTCAGCAGGCAATTTTTTATTGACATTTTCAAGGTTTACACGTTTCAAAACTTCATTAACGCGATCCAGCATTTCACTTCTTTTATTGTTGCTAAACATCCGTAAGGGGAACATTACGTTCTCTTCAATATTCATGGAGTCAAACAAAGCACCCCCTTGAAAAAGCATTCCCATTTGTTGCCTTAAGTCGCTTTTTTGGTCCTTGTCCATATCCTGAATAGCAACATCTTCATATATTATTTTGCCTTCTTCTGGCATAAATAAGCCTAATAAACATTTCATGAAAACGGTCTTACCGCTTCCGCTTTGACCTATTATAATATTGGTCTTCCCTTTCTGAAAAGTTGTGGTAATGCCTTTTAAGACCTCTTCATCACCAAAACGCTTATGTAAATTTTCAACTCGTATCATTAGCTTAAAAGCATTTGGGTTATAATATAGTTTGCCAAAATGATCAACACGCTCGTCCAGACAAATGAATTTGTACTGGCTTTACCCACTTCAAGGGCACCTCCCTTCATGTAAAACCCTTGCCAGGACGGCACCGTGGCAAGAATAAAAGCAAAGACAAATGTTTTTATAAAAGCATAGGTAATATGGAAGGGAATAAAAGTATCCTGAAGGCCCGCAACATAATCTGTAGCTGAAGAAAACCCTCCATAAACTGCAGCAATCCACCCACCAATAATACCTAAAAACATGGCGATAATGATTAAAAAGGGATAGAAAAGCAATGCTATAATTTTAGGGAAGACCAAATAATTCAAAGGATTGATCCCCATAACTTCCAAGGCATCAATTTGCTCTGTCACACGCATTGAGCCTATACTGGAAGTAATAAAGGAGCCCACCTTTCCGGCCATAATTATTGAAATAAACGTTGGTGCAAACTCAAGCAATATAGATTGTCTTGTTGCAAACCCTATTAAACTCTTCGGAATCAAAGGATTCTCCATGTTCAATGCAGTTTGTATAGCAACCACACCTCCCACAAAAAAAGAAATAAAGGCAACAATGCCCAGCGAACTGATAATCAAATCGTCTATTTCTTTAAAAATCAGTCCCCTTAAAACCGAAGTCTTGGTTGGCCTGGTAAACACCAGTTTTAACATTGTAAAATAAGAACCAATATCACGTAGGTATTTCATACTCTTTATCCTCCACCGGGAATCTTACATTAAATATTTAAAAAATCATTTCCACTTTTCACCCTAAGAAAACTTCTTGCTCTCAAGCTGTAAAGTTCTTTTGCTAAAGTAACAAAAATTATCGGGCGCAATTTAACTATTAAGTAAACTTTAGTTCAAATTAGGATTGTATTTTTGCTCAAGAATTCAACTTTTATGAAAATAATACACCTTATTACAGTTCTTTCGCTGGCATTATTACCCATCCTGAATGCTCAAAACAACCCTAACCAAACTGCAGAAAAGAGTTCCCGGTTGGTTGTAGGCATTGTTGTTGACCAAATGCGTTATGATTACCTTACACGCTTTGCAGATCAATATGGTGATGGCGGGTTTAAACGCCTGATGAAAGAGGGCTTTGAGTTCAAAAACAATCATTTTAACTACATACCCACCTACACCGGCCCGGGGCACGCCTCTGTTTATTCAGGTACATATCCTGCTATTCACGGCATCGTTGCAAATGACTGGTATGACAAAGAAATTCAAGAAGAGGTTTACTGTGTCCAGGATGATAGTATTTTGCCTGTGGGTACAACTCACAAGGCCGGAAAGATGTCTCCTCACCGTTTGAAAACAACCACCATAACAGACCAGTTGCGCTTGCATACACAACAGCGGTCAAAAGTCATTGGTATTTCCTTAAAAGACCGGGGCGCTATACTGCCAGCGGGATCCACTGCAAATGCTGCGTATTGGTTTCACGGTAAAGATGAAGGCAGCTGGATATCAAGCTCATTTTATATGAAAAAACTACCACAATGGGTAAACGATTTCAATGCCTCAGGAGTGGCAGAAAGTTATCTCAACAGTACCTGGAGCACCCTTTACCCGATAGAAACCTACACGCAAAGCGGACCCGACTTATCACCTTATGAGGATACATTCAGGGGAAAGGAAAATTCAGTTTTTCCTTACGACTTAAAAGAACTGTCAGAATCAAACGGAGGGTTTGATGTGATTAAAGAAACTGTTTTTGGAAATAACATAACAACAGATTTCACCATTGCAGCTATTGAAGGTGAACAATTAGGAAAGGACGATGTGACAGATTTTATTGCGGTGAGCTATTCCAGTCCGGATTATATAGGTCATACATTTGCCGTAAATTCTAAAGAAATTCAGGATAATTACCTGCGGCTCGATAAAGAAATTGAACGTTTGTTAAACTATCTGGACAACAATATCGGGATTAACCAATACACCTTCTTTTTAACTGCAGACCATGGCGCTGTGCACAATCCTTCTTATTTACAATCCCAGAAAATACCGGCAGGTTTTTTTGACAGTTCTGAATTGAAAAAGAACCTTAGCGCTTTTTCCATACAAGAATATGGAGTAGATATTGTAGAAGCGGTTCAAAGCAATCAGGTTTATTTAAACAGAAAGGCTCTTAATGCAAAAAATCTCAACAGTAATAATGTGCAACAGGCGCTTGCTGATTATTTAATTCAATATGATAAGATAAACAGGGTTTTCACCCGAAAACAATTGGAAGGTACATCATACAACCGGGAAATTGGATATCTGGTTCAAAATGGTTTTAACCAAAAACGCAGCGGTGATGTAGTATATGTTTTAGATGCTGCAACCATTTCAACCTGGTATAAAAATGGAGGAACCACGCACGGCAGCGGGTTTACATATGATACTCACGTGCCACTTATTTTTTTTGGAAACGGCATCAAAAAAGGACACACATATCAAAAATCTGAAATCACTGATATCGCACCCACGCTTTCGGCTTTACTCGGTATAGCAAGGCCCAATGGTGCCACGGGCAGGGTGTTGACGGAATTGTTTGAGTAAAAATTTAATTTCTGTCAAGCGTATTAGATAAATTTCTCGTTAATTTTTTTCCACCGCAATTTCCGTATATATGAACCTTCATCTTTGGAAACAAGAAAGTGTGATTTGTTTTTTTTCGCTTTAAAATAACCCTTCAAATAATCAATGATTAAAAAAGGTTTACCCTTTTTCATAGCGAGTTTAGCAGAAGCAATGACTGTTAACCAAAATCCGTATCGCAATTTGTAAAATGCCTCGCCTTGTTTATAGCGGGCGGTTTTATCATAGGTTTTTCCGGTGGGTTTAAGGTGTTTTACTAAAAGGGAAGGTTCTGTAATCACCTCCCAGCCGTGATATTTTGCCAGTAATTCATCTGCAGTGTCCCATCCCATAGCTGTTTTTAATCTGCCAATGTCTTCAAAACACGCTTTGCGATATCCTTTTAGCGCTCCGCGAATATGATCTTTGCTCGTAAGGTTTTCTATTTCCCAATTGCCGTTTTTTTCAATAGTGCAAAATCCCCCGACCATCCCACATCTAGGATTTTTTTTAAAAATTTCAGCAACTTTCTCCAGATAATTTTCCGGAAAAATCAAATCGGCATCAAACTTACAGATGATGTCATAATCGTTATCCAGTGTTTCAAACCCTTTGTAAAAGGCATTGATGACTTTGCTTCCGGGAAGATGTTTATCTTCTGAAGCAATTTTAACCAATTGTATAAAAGGAAACTTTTCAGCACAATGAGATACTGCTTCCGAAGTAGCGTCTGTGGAATGGTCATCAACAACCACAATTCTCTTTGGAAGCAGTGTCTGATTGGCTAAAGACGACAAAGTCTTTTGAATGAATTCGGCTTCATTGTGCGCAGGAATAACAATATAAAATTTCAATTCAGAAAAGAGTTAAAAATTCCTTTCAAAATTACGTATAATTTTAATTGCAGCTCACATTGGGATTCCAGTCATAAAAAATACCGTTGGGATTTTCTTTTTCTGTCCACACGTGCAATGCCCAAAACTCCTGTTCTTCATTTTGATGAAAATGTTGGTTGAATAACCTGGGTGGTTCAGCATCAGCGGGATGTATGGCAAAAGGCACGATGTATTCAACGCCCAAAAATTCCATCTCGTCATTCTCGTCAAGATTAAAAAGAAGCACTTGTGGTTCCAGATGATTTACACGACCATCCAGATATTCCATTCGACCAAAGTGATGTCCCATTCCGCCTTCGGTGGGATGCTCTACACAACCTGACAAGTCTGTGTCCCATCCGGCATTTGTAGCAGTGTTGAAATCATGATACGCTGCAGTTTCTGATCGCACTTGGTTGAGGAGGTAGTTGATCCAGTTATCACAACTTACAGTGGGGTTAAAGTCTTCAAAAACCCCGTTTGTGTTTTCTTTTTCAGTCCAAACGTGTAGCGCCCAAATGCCTAATTCCTGGTTGGCATGAAATTCCTGAAAAAATAAAACCGGAGGCTCTTCATTTGCAGGTAAAATTTGAAAGGGAACGATATATTCAACTCCAAGAAACTCCATTTCTTCATTTTCATTCATTGCATACAGCAACACTTGTGGTTCAAGATGATTGACCCTTCCATCCATATATTCTAAACGGGCGTAGTGATGGCCCATACCCCCGGCGGCAGGGTGCTCTACACAGCCTGATAAATCGGTATTCCAGCCGGCATTCATCGCAGTGTTAATGTTGCTAAAGGATGAAGTAGTGCTTTTTACTTCCTGTATCATTTTTGCTATTTGTTCTTCTTCAGAAAGTTGAGGTGTGCTGTCGTCATCATTTGAACAGGAAATTAAAATGAATGAGATTGTAAGTGCGCTTAACATTTTCAAGTTTTTCATAATTATTAGTTTTCGTTCATTATAGTTTTTCTTTAGTTCTGTGCAGGTGTAAATCGCTCCACAACATTTTCATAAGGCTCCAATGTTTGTAAATAGTCATAAATAGTACTGATATCTTCGGTCTTCATATCTGCATACATTGCCCAAGGCATTAAGGTCTGGAATTCACCCGGCTTCACATTGGGAATCACATAGGTGGAATCGGCATATTTTTTAAACAGATTTATGAATTCTTCACGGTTGTAGTTTTTTAAACCGGTTTCGTGGGGTGTTAAATTTGGAGTTCTAAGAACACTGCCATCTGGAAATGTAAACTCTCTTCCACCCCCGCCAATAGGCCCGGTAAATTTTCCGGCTTCAAACTTTGTGTGGCATTCGGCACAAGCTGCAGCTGTAAACATATATTTGCCATAGGCAACACGATCTGTTTTTGGTGGTCTAGTTGTAAGTTCAGCTTCTTTGGGAAGGGTTCTTAAAATAAAATTAAATGGAAAGTCTGCTTCTGATTTTGGATGGTTGCTTTCTACCGGTTCCAGTGTTCGCAAAAATGCAATCACGGCTTCAATATCTTCACGATCGAGTTGTCCGAAATTGTGATAGGGCATCACGGGAAAAATGGGCTCACCATCGCGTTTTACGCCGGTAGTAATGAGCCTGAAAAGCTCGCCATCTGTCCAGTCACCAATACCGTGAGGAGTTATATTTGCTGAAACAAACCTTCCGGGAAAGCCCATGGATTGGTCAAAAATATCACCGCCTACAAATTCGGTACCAGGTGATGGCGGCCCTGAAAATTTAGAAAAATCACGTTCAGAATGGCAATCGGCACACAACATCACGTGATAGGCCAAGTATTTGCCGCGTTCTATTTTTTCAGCAGAAACCTCGACTTCAATATAAGGCGCATCATTTACATTGGGAAGAGCAAAGCGGATAAAGAGTACAGCAATAAGAATGATGTACGTCCCTGATATAGGTTGACCACTTAAAGTCAATTTATATG
>TARA_R110000850_G_scaffold269549_1_pt1 | contig 73039 bp, 75 predicted proteins | sample TARA_R110000850 | Tara Oceans TARA_R110000850 (sample SAMEA4397586) | marine metagenome | biome: Polar Biome; feature: [SRF] surface water layer (ENVO:00010504); material: water (ENVO:00002006), including particulate matter (ENVO:01000060) such as... | depth 5 m
AAGAAGTGAATTTATTATCTTAGAAATGTAATATAATTAAATCACAATAAAACATAAAAAAACCATCTCGAAAACGAGATGGTTTTTTTATTCGCTATAATTTTATGTTAATACATTAAGTAATTCTTGATTAATAGCTTTGAATTATTATTTTTGTTGATTGTAACAATTATAAGATAATTATTTAAAGTGGATATGAAAAATAAATTTGTTTTTGGATTACTATTCCTATTGCAGTTTAGCAATGTTTTTTCGCAAGAAGTAAAAAAAGAAGTACTTTTCTCAATTGATGACAAGCCATATTATACAGATGAATTTATCAGGGTTTATAATAAAAACTTAGATTTAGTTAAAGACGATTCTCAAAAAGATATTGATGTGTATTTTGACTTGTTTTTAGGGTATAAATTAAAAGTTGATAAAGCTTATAAGTCAGGTTTACAAAACAGTTTAAAATATCAAAACGAGTTAAAATCATATAGAACGCAACTTTCAAAAAATTACACAAGCGATTCTAAAGTCACACAAGCGTTAACGCAAGAAGCTTATGATCGTTCGCTTAAGGAAATAAAAGCATCACATATTTTAATCTTAGTAGACGAAAATGCATTACCAGCGGATACATTAAAAGCTTATAATGAAGCCGTTAAAGTTGTCGATGAAATCAAAAAGGGAGTGTCATTTGAGGATGCAGCCGTAAAATATTCACAAGACCCATCAGCTAAAGATAATAAAGGTGATTTAGGTTATTTTTCTGTATTTAGAATGGTTTATCCTTTTGAAAGTGCAGCATTTAAAACAGAAAAAGGGGCAATATCAAAACCGACTAGAACGCGTTTTGGATATCATATAATTAAAGTTGTTGATCAAAGAGATAACCAAGGTGAAGTTACTGTAGCACATATAATGGTGTTAGATAACAAAGATGAAAACGGAAACGATTTGTCTAAAAAAACAATTGATGAGATTTATCAAAAATTGCAACAAGGTGAAAAATTTGAAGCTTTAGCACAACAATTTTCTGAAGACAAATCATCTTCAAGTAAAGGTGGTGTTTTACAACGTTTTGGAAGGGGACAATTAAGTTCAAGTGAATTTGAAGACGTAGCTTTCTTATTAAAAAATAGTAACGATGTTTCAAAACCTTTTAAGACACAATTCGGATGGCATATTGCTAAACTTATTGACAAACACCCAGTTAAAACTTATGAAGAATCTAAAAATGAATTAGAAAATAAAATTAGAAGAGACGATCGTTCAAAATTAATTTCATCTTCTTTGACTGATAAATTAAAGAAAAAATATACGATAGCAACAGATAAAAAAACGTTAGAAGCGGTAAAAAAACTTGTAAACGATAATTTTTACAAACAAACATGGGAAGTTTCTCCAGAAGTTTTAAAAGCGAACAACAAAAAAATAGTTGAAATTAACAATGATGCTAAAATAAACGCATCTTCTTTTTTACAATATATTCAAGAACAACAAAAACAAAATCTTCAGATTAAACCAATCAATAGTTTGGTAGATCATTTGTATGATCAATATATAGATGTTAAACTTAATGAATATTATGATGATCATTTAGAAAATGAGTTCGTTGAATTTAAGTATATAATGGAAGAATACAGAGACGGTTTATTATTGTTTGATTTAATGGAAAAAGAAATTTGGGAACGCTCTAAATCTGATACACTTGGTCAAAAACAATTTTATTTAGATCACATTGCAAACTATAAATGGAAGAAAAGAGTAGAAACAGAAGTTTATTCTTCTTCAAACAAATCGGATATAGAAAAAGCATTAAAATATGCTAAAAAAGGAAAAGACTCAGAATACATTAAAAACAAACTAAATGCTGAAGGAAAGGTAAATGTAATGATTCAAAAAGGAGTTTATGAAGAGGATGATAAAACGTTGCCTAAAAAAAGCACATTAGATAAAGGTCTGTCTGAAATAGTAAAAGAAGGTGAATATTATTTCTTTTTAAATACTAAAAATGTCCTGCCATCAGAACCAAAAGACTTTTTAGATGCTAAAGGAAGAGTTATAAATGATTACCAACAATATTTAGAAACTAATTGGGTTTCAGAATTGAAAAAAAATGTAAACATCAAAGTAGATAAAGAGGTTTTACAAAAAGTAAAAAATCAATTAAAATAATTTAACATGAAATTTAAATTCTTGTTTTTGGTTATAATTACGGTTTTTGTTTCTTGTAAAAAAGGAACAAATGAGGTAGATAATATTGCTATTGCAAGAGTTAATAACTCCAACCTTTATAAAGAGGATATCAAAGGTTTAGTGCCAGCCGGAACTTCAAAAAAAGATAGTATAATTATTGTAAATGATTATATAGACCGTTGGGCTTCACAAAAATTACTATTCAATGCAGCAGAATTGAACCTTTCAGATGAAAAACAAACTGAATTGAATAAATTAGTGGAGCAATACAAAAAAGATTTATACACTAAGGCATACATTGAGCAATTGGTTTACAAATCTTTTGACACTATAGTAAGTGAAAATGAGATAAAGGAATATTACGAAAAAAATAAAGAAAATTTTAAAACAAATACTGCTCTTGTTAAAATGAGTTACATTCAAATTAATAAAAGTAACCCTAAACTTACTTCACTTTCAAATAAATTCGTAAATACTAGTAAAGAGAATAAAGAATCCCTAAAGAACAGTACAATTGAATTTAAAAGTTATGCTTTTAATGATTCTATTTGGATAGATATGAATCAAGTTTATGAAAAACTTCCAGTTATTAATGTAGAAAATAAAGAAAATTATATAATAGCCGGAAAAACAGTTAAATTTGCCGATTCAACAGATATGTATTTAATTAAGACATCAAATTATATTGATAAAAATCAAGTGTCACCTTTCCAATACATAAAACCGACTTTAAAAAAAGTTATACTTAATAAACGAAAAACAGAATTAATAAATAAATATCAAAAAGACATCACAACAGATGCTCTTAAAGACAAAAAATATGAAATATACAAGTAAATTTAAAGCGCTTTTTGTACTTATTGTTTTGGCTGTAACAACATTACATGCACAACCAAAAAAACAAAAAATAGATGGTGTAGCGGCAGTTGTAGGAGACTATGTAGTGTTGGATTCTGATATTGACTTAATGCTTATTGAATTAAGAGCAAACGGAATTTCTAGTGCAGATGTTACCAGATGTGAATTATTAGGAAAACTTTTAGAAGATAGACTTTATGCTCACCATGCTGTAGAAGATAGTATCGTTGTTACCGATGAAGAGGTTAGAGGTGTTATGGATGAACAACTTGGAGTAATGGTAGAGCAAATAGGTTCAGTAGATAAAGTTGTGAAATATTACAACAAAAAAAATATTGACGATTTTAAAAATTACTTTTTTGATATTATTAAAATGAACAAACTTGTTCAAGGTATGAACCGAAAAATAATTGATAAAATTGAAATTACTCCTGAAGAAGTGAGAACTTTCTTCAATAAAATTCCAAAAGATGAAATTCCTACTATTGGTTCCGAAGTAGAAATTGCACAACTAATTATTAAGCCAATTGTGTCTGAAGAGGAAAAACAAAAAGTAATTAAAAAACTAAAAGAAATTAAACAAGATGTGTTAGAAAACGGAACAAGTTTTACTACTAAAGCCGTTCTTTATACAGAAGATAGAGCTTCAGCTCCTAACGGTGGTTATTATAAAATTAACAAAAAAACACAGTTTGTAAAAGAATTTAAAGATGTAGCTTTTACGTTGCAAGAAGGAGAAATATCTGAACCATTTGAAACAGTTTACGGATATCATATTATAAAAGTTGAGAAAATTTTAGGTCAAGAAGTAGAATTAAGACATATTTTAATGTCACCAAAAGTTAGCGATGAAGCATTAGCTGAAGCAAAAACTAGAATTGAAAACATTAGAGCTAAAATTTTAAATAAAGAACTTACATTTTCTGCTGCAGCAAAATCTTTGTCTGAAGATAAGGAAACAAAAAATAATGGAGGAATTGTTTTAAATCCAAAAACATTAGAAGCTAAATTTGAGCTTACAAAACTAGATCCTTCTTTGTATAATGAGATTTCTGAATTGAAAACAAATGAAATTTCAAGAGTCATTTTGGAAGAAATACCTGGTGAAGGAAAGTTTTTCAAAATAATTACAGTTAATGAAAAAACACAAGAACATCTTGCGGATTTTTCTAAAGATTTCATCAAAATTAAAGATATTGCTTTAAAAGACAAACAAATTACAGCTATTGGAAAATGGACTAAAGAGAAAATCACACAAACTTATATTAAAGTTAATGGTGAATATCGCGATTGTACTTTTGCAAGTGACTGGTTAAAAAAAGAGGTTAAGTAATTTTTTGTACTTTAGAGATTTAAACACAATATTAGAAAACTAAAAACTATATGTCAGACGTTGCAGCATTAAAAAGATTGGTTGAAAAAAAAGCTGAACTTCAAAGAGAAGTTGCCAAAGTAATCATAGGTCAAGATGAAGTAGTAAACCAAATCATTTTAAGTATCTTTTCTGGAGGACACGCACTTTTAGTTGGTGTTCCTGGTTTAGCAAAAACTTTAATGGTTAATACTATTTCACAAGCACTAGGTTTAAATTTCAAGAGAATTCAGTTTACACCAGATTTAATGCCTTCAGATATATTAGGAAGTGAAATATTAGATGAAAACCGTCAATTTAAATTCATAAAAGGACCAGTTTTTTCTAATATTATTCTAGCCGATGAGATTAACAGAACACCGCCAAAAACACAAGCTGCACTTTTAGAAGCTATGCAAGAACGTTCTGTAACGGTCGCGGGTCATAATTATAAATTAGATTTACCTTATTTCGTTTTAGCAACACAAAACCCAATTGAGCAAGAAGGAACTTATCCTTTGCCAGAAGCGCAATTAGACCGTTTTATGTTTGCTATTAAATTAGATTACCCTAGTTTTCAAGAAGAAGTAGATGTTGTAAAAGCAACAACTTCAGATCATAAACCTCAAGTAAATCCATTATTTACGGCTCAAGAAATTATTGATTTTCAAAATGTAATACGAAAAATTCCAGTTGCCGATAATGTTATTGAATACGCTGTTACTTTAGTTAGTAAAACAAGACCAGATAATGCATTAGCAACAGATTTCGTTAAAACATACATAGATTGGGGAGCAGGACCAAGAGCGTCTCAAAATTTAATTCTAGCAGCTAAGGCAAATGCAGCTTTTAATGGAAAATTTTCTCCAGATATTGAAGATGTAAAAGCAGTAGCAAAAGGAATATTAAGGCATAGAATTGTCAAGAATTATAAGGCAGATGCCGAAGGAATTTCTGAAGAAATGATAATTGAAAAGCTGTTTTAAACAGCTTTTTTTTATTTATACATATTATACTAAAATTTGCCGATTGTCGATTTCTTATTTTGAGCTACTACTTTTTATTAAATTAATATTTTTTACGCCTAAAATTATTTAATTCGAAATTTATCATTCATTTTTTGAATTATTTTCAATAAATCAATCGTTTTATAGTTAATAATTTCTGTAAATTAAGTTTTTATTAAAAATTTTCAAATCTCATTAAGATTTCTTAAATTTGTTCCACTTAAAATAACAAACTAATTAATTTACTTATACTATGGCTTTTGATATAGAAATGATTAAACAAGTATACGCAACTATGGCAGAGCGTGTTGATAAAGCACGAGATATTGTTGGTCGCCCACTTACATTGTCTGAAAAGATTTTATATTCTCACCTTTGGGATGGAAATCCTAAAGTAGCATATACAAGAGGTAAAGATTATGTTGACTTTGCTCCAGATAGAGTAGCATGTCAAGATGCAACGGCACAAATGGCATTATTGCAATTTATGCATGCAAATAAAAAAACAGTAGCTGTTCCAACAACAGTTCACTGTGATCACTTAATTTTAGCAAAAAACGGTGCTAAATCTGATTTAGCTTTAGCAAATGATCAATCAAAAGAAGTTTTTGACTTTCTTTCTTCTGTTTCAGATAAATACGGAATCGGTTTTTGGAAACCAGGTTCTGGAATTATTCACCAAATCGTTTTAGAAAATTATGCATTTCCAGGTGGAATGATGATTGGTACAGATTCACACACAGTAAATGCAGGTGGATTAGGTATGTTAGCAATTGGGGTTGGTGGAGCAGATGCAGTAGATGTAATGTCTGGAATGTCTTGGGAATTAAAATTTCCAAAATTAATTGGAGTTAAATTAACTGGAAAACTTTCAGGTTGGACAGCACCAAAAGATGTCATTCTAAAAGTAGCAGATATTCTTACTGTAAAAGGTGGAACAGGTGCTATTGTAGAATATTTTGGAGAAGGAGCAACTTCAATGTCTTGTACAGGTAAAGGAACAATTTGTAACATGGGTGCAGAAATTGGAGCTACAACTTCAACTTTTGGATACGATGATTCCATGAGAAGATATTTAAATGCAACTGGTCGTAAAGATGTAGTAGCTGCAGCGGATACAGTAGCAGATTATTTAACTGCTGATGCAGAAGTATATGCAAACCCTGAAACTTACTTTGATCAAGTTATTGAAATTAATCTTTCAGAACTTCAACCATATATTAACGGACCATTCACTCCAGATAGAGGAACTCCAGTTTCTGAAATGAAAAAAGAAGCTGCTGCAAACGGTTGGCCAATAAAAGTAGAATGGGGATTAATTGGTTCTTGTACTAACTCTTCTTACGAAGATATGTCTAGAGCTGCTTCAATTGTTCAACAAGCAATTGATAACAATATTACTCCAAAAGCAGAATTCGGAATTAATCCAGGTTCAGAACAAATTAGATATACTATCGAAAGAGACGGAATTATCGCAACTTTCGAAAAATTAGGAACAAAGGTATTTACAAACGCTTGTGGACCATGTATTGGTCAATGGGATAGAGAAGGTGCAGATAAGCAAGAAAAAAATACAATTGTACATTCATTCAATAGAAATTTCTCAAAACGTGCTGATGGAAATCCAAATACGCATGCCTTTGTAACTTCGCCAGAAATGGTTGCTGCTTTAGCACTTTCAGGAAGATTAGACTTTAACCCATTAACAGATCCGTTAATCAATGATAATGGAGAAGAGGTTATGTTGAAAACTCCTTATGGTGATGAATTACCTAAAAAAGGATTTGATGTTGAAGATGCAGGTTTTCAAGCTCCAGCAGAAGATGGAAGTGGTGTTAATGTAGTTGTTTCTCCGACTTCAGAAAGATTACAATTATTAGCTCCATTTAAACCTTGGGATGGAAAAAACATAACAGGTGCAAAATTATTAATCAAAGCATTTGGTAAATGTACAACAGATCACATTTCTATGGCTGGACCATGGTTACGTTTTCGTGGGCATTTAGATAATATTTCAAATAATATGTTGATTGGTGCTGTAAATGCATTTGGTCAAGCAACTAATAAAGTTAAGAATCAATTAACAGGTGGTTTTGATACAGTTCCTGGTACGGCTAGAGCATACAAAGCAGCTGGTGTTCCTTCAATTGTTGTTGGAGATCATAACTATGGTGAAGGTTCTTCTAGAGAGCATGCAGCTATGGAACCAAGATTCTTAGGTGTTGAAGCTGTTTTGGTAAAATCATTTGCTCGTATTCACGAAACTAACCTTAAGAAACAAGGTATGTTAGGTTTAACTTTTGCTAATGAAGCTGATTATGATAAAATTCAAGAAGATGATACAATTAACTTCTTAGACTTAACGTCATTTGCTCCAGGTAAACCCTTAACGTTAGAATTTGTCCATGCAGATGGTTCAAAAGATACAATAATGGCAAATCATACTTATAATGAAGGTCAAATTGAATGGTTTAAAGCAGGTTCTGCCTTAAATTTAATTGCAGCTGGTTTAGCTTAAATAATTCAAATATTTTAAAACTCCCTTTCTTAAATAAAAGTTAGGGAGTTTTTTTATGTTCTTAATTTTCTTAACTTTGGTTTAAACGAATTATTGTTATGAAATCATTATGGTTTTTAGAAGATGTAAATTTATTTACAATCCTTTGTCCTCATCAATTTAAAGAATTTAAAGACTCACATCAGTTTTATTTTTTCAAAAAAAACGAGTTTGTCTATTTTGAAGAAGATAGTGCAGATAAAATTTTTCTAATTAATTATGGAAAAGTAAAAATTGGATATGTAACTGAAGATGGAGAAGAGATAATTACAGCCATTTTATCTAAAGGTGAAATTTTTGGTGAAAAAGCCATTCTTGGTGAAGAAATAAGAAATGAATTTGCTCAAGCAATTGACAAAGAAACCTCTATATGTCCTATTACAACTAATGTTATGATAGATTTATTGAGAGAAAATAAAGAATTTAGTTTAAAAATATATAAGTTTATTGGATATAGATTTAAAAAACTTGAAAGAAGACTTCAATTGCTTTTGTTTAAAGATACCAAAACAAGACTAAAAGAATTTATTAAAGAATTAAGTGAGGACTTTGGTTATAAAAATGTGATTACTGGTGATATTATTATAAGACAACCTTACACTCAAAAAGAAATGGCAACTTTAATAGGTACTTCAAGGCCAACGCTTAATATTTTACTAAATGAACTAAAAGAAGAGGATTATTTAGACTTTGATAGAAAGGAAATTACATTAAAAAACCATAGAAAATTGGTAAATTAAAAACGTTTAATATTCCATTCTAGCATATTTTTTGTTATTTTTGAAATAAATTTATAATGAAAAAGTACTTAGTTGTTTTATTAGTTTGTCTTGGATTATTTAGTTGTTCTAACACTGAATCTAATTTCCCTGAACCAAATTTAATTCCATTTGAAAAACAAGATGTTCTCTCTTCTTATGATTTAAGATTAATTGAATCCACAGGAAGAACAATTAATTTATATGCCAATCGAAATAAAGTTGTATTTATTCATTACTGGAATACGACTAATAAAGATGTATCAGTTGATATAGAGATAATTCAAAAACTATATAATGACTATAAACTAAAAATTGAGTTTTATTTTATAACGGATGATACACAGCCAAATGTTAGAAAGTTCATCAAAGAGAATAATATATTGTTTCCAAATTACTATATAGGATCAACACCCTTAAGACCTTTGGTTTTCGGGAAATTACCTAAATCTTACTTAATTAGTAAAACAGGAAGGATTGTTATGAATCAAGAAGGAGTTGCAAATTGGAATTCCGATACCGTAAGAAAAACAATTGACGAATTATTAAAACAATAAAAAAATCCGTTCTATTTAATTAGAACGGATTTTTTAGTTTTGAATTAAAATTAACTACTAATAGTAAGTATAACGTCTTACTTTTGCAATATATTTAGCTAAACGAATAACTTGATGACTATAGCCATATTCGTTATCATACCAAACATACAAAACTATATTTTTTCCATCACCAGAAACAATTGTAGCATTACTATCAAAAATTGATGGAGCAGAAGTTCCAACAATATCAGAAGATACTAACTCGTTGTTTAATGAATATTTAATTTGCTCTACTAATTTTCCTTCAAGAGCATAATTCTTCATAATATTATTTACTTCATCAACTGATGTTTCTTTTCCAACTTCTAAATTTAAAACAACCAATGAACCATTTGGAACTGGAACACGAATAGCATTTGAAGTTAATTTTCCGGCTAAACTAGGTAATGCTTTTGCAACAGCAGAACCAGCACCAGTTTCTGTAATTACCATGTTTAAAGCTGCAGCTCTTCCACGTCTGTATTTATTATGCATATTGTCAACCAAATTTTGGTCATTTGTATAGGCATGAATAGTTTCTAAATGTCCTTTTACAACACCTAAAGTATCTTCAACAGCTTTTAAAATTGGAGTAATTGCGTTTGTTGTACATGAAGCTGCTGAAAAAATATCAACCGTGTCAGGATTGTACTCTTCGTGATTTACTCCATGAACAATATTTGGAACGCCTTTTCCTGGAGCAGTCAATAAAACTTTACTAACTCCTTTTGATGTTAAGTGTCTTTTTAATGCTTCTTCTGTTGTAAAAGCACCAGTATTATCAATTACTAAAGCACTGTCAATTCCGTATTTTGTATAATCAATTTCTTCTGGTCCATTTGCAGTTATTATATGAACTGTTGTTCCATTAATGATTAAGGCATTGTTTTCAACATCAGCTTCAACTGAGCCTTCGAAATCACCATGAACAGAATCATATCTTAGTAATGAAGCTCTTTTCTCTAATAAAGTTGCATCATTTTTATCTCTTGTAACAATTGCACGTAAGCGTAATTGCTGACCTTTTCCCATTTTGCTCATCATTTCACGAGCTAATAAACGGCCAATTCTACCAAATCCATAAAGCACAACATCTTTTGGTTTTATTTCTGTAGTAGCTTTTGCATCTTTTAACTTGTCAATTACAAAGGCTTTTGCATCATTATATTTATCATCTTCTAAATGATATTCATAGGTTAGTTTACCAATATCAATTTTTGAAGGTGGCAAATCTAAACTATTGATAGCTTCTGCGATTTCAACCGAATCAAAAATATTAATTGGTTTTTGAACAAATGCACCAGCATATTCATGTAAATTAATGATGTCACTTACGTTTCTGTCAATTAATTGATTTCTAAATAAAACTAATTCGATAGATTTATCATACCATAAATCACTAATGATTTTAATGAATTCTACACCAGCCTTTCTTCTGTCTGCCTGAAAAGAAAGCTCTTTTTCGTATAAATTGTTGTTACTCATAATTAAAAAATATAGTTGTGTGTTTTAATTTTGGTGCAAAAATATAGATTTCAAACGTTTTCGTAAAGCTTTTTAAGTATTTTTTATCATAAAAAAACCAGTCAAAAGTGACTGGTTAAATTTTATTAGTTTATTATTAGAAAATAACAGAAAATACTTGACGATTTAGTGTCATGATTTGATATTGGGCTCGTTCTGTTTTTTTAGTATTTAAATAACTTGAAACGGTACTAATATCAGTAGCTTTTTTTCCATCAATCGAAAGTATAATTCCACCTAACAACTGATCTTGATACTGAATTAATTCTGGATTATTAATCTTACTAATTTTTACACCATAATCTAATTTTAATGCTTTTTTATCTTCTTCATCAATATCAATTAGTTCAATTTGGTTAAATTCAAAGGTTAATAATTCTCTTTTAGTCAATTTCACCGGAATTATTTTTTCATTTTCATTTCTAATTACCGTAACTTCAACTATATCATTTGGTCTTTTAGTATTAATGTATGAAGTTAAGTCTTTAAAGCCAGCAACCATTTTATTATCTAATTTAGTAATAATATCTCCTTTTTTTAGTCCAGCTTTTTCTGCTCCTGATTTTTGAGTTATATCAGAAATATAAAAACCTTTTGAAAGACTTGTGCCTAATTCTTTAGAAGCGTTTATGTTTAATTCACGACCTTCAATTCCTAAAACACCTCTTTGTACATTTCCAAATTGCATTAAATCTTCTACAATTTTTCTAGTAATGTTTGAAGGAACTGCAAAAGAATAACCAACATAAGAACCTGTTTGTGAAGAAATCATAGTGTTTATTCCAATCAATTCACCTCTTGTGTTTACCAATGCGCCACCACTATTTCCAGGGTTTACTGCTGCATCAGTTTGTATAAAAGATTGAATCCCGTTATTTGTCAAATCTCTGGCTTTTGCAGAAACAATTCCAGCAGTTACGGTTGAGGTTAGGTTATATGGATTACCAACAGCTAAAACCCATTCGCCTACTTTAATTTCATCTGAATCTCCAAAAACAGCAAACGGCAATTTTTCGTCGGTATCGATTTTTATTAAAGCAATGTCCATTTTTGAATCTGTTCCAACTAATCTAGCTTTGTATGTTTTATTGTCATTTAATGTAACTTCTAACGCATTTGAATTTTGTATCACATGATTATTAGTAACAATAAAACCATCTTCACTTATAATTACTCCAGAACCAGTCCCAACTTGATATTGTTCTTGTGTTTGACCTCTTCCATTTCCAAACATGTAGGCAAAAGGATCACTATAAACTTTTTGTGTAGTCATGTTTTTTACATGCACAACATTATGAACCGTATTTTCTGCTGCAGCTGTAAAATCTACTGTTTCAGCACTTAGTCCAACATTTTTTGCGTAATTTGGTGAAGCAATGGTTATGCCATTAGTTTTTGACGAATCAAAAAATAATTTATAAGCTCCCAGTGTAACGGCTCCACTCATCAGGGATAGCAATAATAAACTTCCGAATTTTTTCATTCTTTTTTCATTTAATAATTAATAAGTTAAAATTACTGATATATTATTTTATATAAAATCAGTTTAACGCTCGATTAACAATGTTTAACATCTTATTAATATTTGTACTTTTGCATTAACAATATTTTTATGAAAATACATTTTTACAAATATCAAGGAACAGGAAATGATTTTGTCATGATTGATAACCGTCAAGACACATTTCCCAAAAATGATACCAAACTTATTGCATATTTGTGTGATAGGAGATTTGGAATTGGTGCTGATGGATTAATTCTATTAGAAAAGCATGCTGATTTAGATTTTAAAATGGTTTATTATAATTCAGACGGAAACGAAAGTTCGATGTGTGGAAATGGTGGTAGGTGTTTAGTAGCTTTTGCTAAACAAATGAATGTAATTTCAAACGAGGCGACTTTCGAGGCTGTTGACGGTTCGCATTTTGCAACAATTGATAAAGATGGAATAGTCTCTCTTCAAATGACTGATGTTTCTGATATAAAACTAGAAAATAACTATACCTTTCTAAATACTGGTTCGCCACATCATGTTACTTTAGTGGATGATTTACAAAATTTTGATGTAAAAAATGAAGGAGCAAAAATTAGATATTCTGATTTATATGAGAATGAAGGAAGTAATGTTAACTTTGTGAAGCAATTAGAAAATAATATTTTTACAGTAAGAACATATGAACGTGGTGTTGAAGACGAAACCTTATCTTGTGGAACTGGTGTAACTGCAGTGGCAATTGCAATGTACAAAACAGGAAAATCTTCAAGCAAAGAAATAAATCTAAATGTAGAAGGCGGAAAACTAAAAGTAAAATTTGATGTTGACAATAATAAATTCACTAATGTGTTTTTAATTGGTCCAGCAACATTTGTTTTTGAAGGAACAATAAACAGTTAAAAGTTATGATGGCAATTTTTGTGATATTTTTGGTTTTAATAATGATAGTAGTTGGTGTAGCAATAGCCATATTAATAAAGAAAAAAGACGAATAATAGTTTGATAACACTAAAAGGAAATAGCATTTATTTACGAGCACTTGAGCCAGAAGATTTAACATTTATCTATACTATAGAGAATGACGAATCCATTTGGAAGGTTAGTAATACGCAAACTCCTTACAGTAGATTTCTAATAAAACAATATTTAGAGAATGCTCATCAAGATATTTATGAAGCCAAGCAATTGCGTTTAGCTATTTGTATAAATGATTCTGATGAAGCAATCGGATTAATAGATTTATTTGATTTCGATCCAACAAACAATAGAGCTGGAATTGGAATAATAATTCACCAAACAAGCAACAGAGAAAACGGAATAGGTTCTGAGGCATTACAACTTTTAATCAATTATTGTTTTACCCATTTACAATTACATCAACTTTATGCAAATATTGGTACAGAAAATGAAATCAGTATAGCTCTTTTTGCTAAATTTGGCTTCGAATTAATAGGAATAAAAAAACAATGGAATAAAGTCAATAATCTATATAAAGATGAAGCTTTATATCAATTAATTAACATAAAATAATTACACTTTGAACTTTAAAAAATTAATCGCAATAATTGCAGTTATCGGAATTGTTATTGCTGGAATCATTACTTTTTATGTGTATAACAACGCATTCACTGCAAATACTTCTTTCAATCAAAAGGAAGTTTTTGTATATGTGCCTACAAATTCAACATACGAACAAGTAAAAGAAATTGTTAGTCCTTTTGTAAAGGATATGGATAAGTTTGATTTTGTGGCTCAAAAAAGAAGTTATGCTTCCAATGTTAAAGAAGGAAAGTTTTTGCTTAAAAAAGACATGACAAGTTTTGATATTGTTAGAGCAATGAAAAGCAATGTGCCTGTGAAATTAGCTTTCAATAATCAAGAAACATTAGGAAAATTAGCTCAGCGATTAGCGACTCAAATGGAATCAGATAGCACTTCATTAATTGAGGCCTTTACGGATCCTGAATTCATGAAAGAAAACGGATTTAATGATGATACTATTTTAGCGATGTTTATTCCAAATACTTATGAGTTTTATTGGAATACTTCTGCCGATAAAATAGCCGAAAAAATGGCTTCTGAATATAAAAAATTCTGGAACGAAGAAAGAACAGCAAAAGCATTAGATAAAAGTTTGACACCAATTCAAGTTTCAGTGTTAGCTTCTATAGTTCATAAAGAAACTGCTAAAATTGACGAAAGACCAAGAATAGCTGGAGTTTATCTAAATCGATTAGCATTAAATATGCCTTTACAAGCTGATCCAACGGTAATTTTTGCCATGAAGAAAGCTTCTGGAGATTTTGATCAAGTCATTAAACGCGTTTATAGTAAAGACACACAAGGAACAATTTCTCCTTATAATACATATATAAATTTAGGATTGCCTCCTGGACCAATTGCAATGCCAGATATTTCGGCTATTGATGCAGTTCTAAATGCAGAAAAACACGATTATATTTATTTTTGTGCAAGTGTTGATCGAATGGGTTATCACGATTTTGCGTCTAATTATGCTGCACATCAAGTTAATGCTAGAAAATACGCTGATTGGGTTACTAAATTAGGGATTAATCGTTAGAAGCAAATGGCTAGAGTTAACTTAGAATCCATTTTCCTGCTGTCCATTCTATTCCCGAAAAATCGGGAGATGCCATTCCCATCAGGGCTAGTTAAGATAGTGTTTTTTATATTTATTAGTGTCAGTAGTTTTTCTCAATCCAAAATAAATCAATTTTTAACACCTTCAGATTCTTTAAACTCAGACAGAAAAACGGCTGTGTATATTTCGGATGCAGCTGTTTTGGGGACAACTCTTATTGGTTTAAATCAACTTTGGTATAAAGATTACGATAAATCTAAATTTCATTTTATAAACGATAATGAAGAATGGCTTCAAATGGATAAATTGGGACACATGTATTCGTCTTATCATTTAGGTAGAATGGGAGCAGAAGCTTTAGAATGGTCTGGTGCTTCCAAAAAAGAGCAGTTAATTTATGGTTCCACAATAGGTCTAGGATTTCTAACAGTTGTTGAGGTCTTTGATGGGTATTCATCAGAATGGGGTGCGTCATCAGGAGATATTATTGCAAATGTTTCTGGAACTGCTTTATATGTTTCCCAAGAATTACTTTGGAACGAACAACGTATCACGCCAAAATTCTCTTATCATAAAACAAATTTTCCTTCTTTACGACCAAATACTTTAGGTGAATCTTCACTAGAACAAGTTTTAAAAGACTATAATGGACAAAATTACTGGCTGTCTTTTAACATACATTCTTTTACCAAACTTGAATTTGTGCCAAAATGGTTAAATCTAGCGGTTGGATATGGTGGTTCTGGAATGCTATTCGGAACAAAAGACGATGCTTTTTCGAATGGCTTTATTCAAAACGAATATCGTCAGTTTTACCTAAGTTTTGATGTTGACTTGACGAAAATCAAAACAAATTCACACTTTTTAAAGACTATTTTCTCTGTTTTTAACACCATAAAGATACCTGCACCAACCCTGCAACTCAATTCTAATAAGGACTTTAGGGCTTACGGATTCTTCTTTTAGAAAAATTTAACACACTGTAAATCAATTATATAATATTTTTTGTATATTTGCAGGCTCAATTTACGGAAGTGTTTTGCATTTCTGTTTAAAGAAAAAAAATGAAAAAATTTATATTTTTTACAGGTTTATTAAGTTCACTTACTTTGGCAATCGTTGGTTTTAGTAGTTTTAAAATTGATAAAGTTGATGGGTTTCATTTAGGGGAAGATGAGGTAATAAATTACCATGTTCCTACAGAAGATGAAACAGAAGGATTTGAAGTTGCAACTAAAGTTCCATACGTAGGAAAGACTTATATAGGATTCAGACAAGCAGTTGCTTATAAAGAGTCAAGAGGGAAAAGTAAATTGGTTAATCCTTATGGTTACATGGGAAAATACCAATTTGGTAAAAGCACGTTAAGAGCTGTTGGAGTTTATGATTTTGAAAACTTTTTAAATAATGTTTCCATTCAAGATAAAGCATTTAAAGCATTAGTTGCGAAAAATAAATGGATATTAAGAAAAGAAATTGAAGCTTATAGTGGAAGGGTTATTAATGGTGTAGAAATTACTGAATCAGGAATTGTAGCTGCTGCGCATTTAAGTGGTGCGGGTTCTGTAAAAAAATACCTTAAAAGTAACGGACGTAATGGTTTTAAAGATGGCTTTGGAACTTCACTTAGGAGTTATATAAAAAAATTCGCTTCTTATGATATTTCACACATCAAAGCAGATAAAAACGCAAAAGTAAAAATGAATTAATTAATTCATTTTATGAATAATAAATATACAAGGTCGGTTATGTAAATCGACCTTATTTTTTTGCCATTCTTTTACTGTTTTTGTTTTGATAAATTCAGTTGGTAAAGTAATATCACAAGCCACACACAAATGAGTATTTGGTTGTAAAGCTTGTAAAATATCTTCAAAAATCTTATTGTTTCTATAAGGAGTTTCTATAAATAATTGCGATTGGTTTTTTTCAAATGACAATCGTTCTAAATTTTTTATAGCAACTTTTTTTTCGTTTTTATCAATAGGTAAATAACCGTTAAAAGCAAAACTTTGTCCATTCATTCCACTTGCCATAACAGCTAATAGAATCGAACTTGGTCCAACTAATGGAATTACTTGAATCCCTTTTTCATGTGCCAATTTTACAATAACAGCACCAGGATCAGCTACTCCAGGACAACCGGATTCACTTAATAAACCAATATTATTTCCATTTAACAAAGGTTTAATCATTTCATTGTAATCTGAAGCATCAGTATGTTTGTTTAATAATGAAATGTTTAAAGAAGGCTGTTTCTTTTCTGGATGAATACTTTTAATAAAACGTCTAGCTGTTTTTTCATTTTCAACAATATAGTAGTCTATAAAATCTATTGTTCTTTTTATACTTTGTGGTAAAACATCCTCTGGAACAACTGTAGTTTCACCAGGATTTGATAATGTACACGGAATTAAATAAAGTTTTCCTAAAAGTTGAATAGGTTTCATATTGAAAATATTGATTCCTTACAAAAGTAAGTAATTTGTAAGGTAAATAGAAATCTATTTTGAATCAGTTTTTAAGTTTTTTGCAATAACAGAACAAGCTTCGTCTAACATTTGATAAACGTTTTTAAAACCATCTTCACCACCATAATAAGGATCAGGAACTTCTAAATCTTGATTTGGGTGTGATTCGTTTAAAATTAACTTGACTTTTTGTTTGTCTTTTTCAGAAGAAGCTAATTTAATTACATTTTCATAATTGGATTTATCCATTACATAAATAGCATCAAATTCTTCAAAATGTTTTGAGGTAAAGTGTTTGCAACGTTGATTTGTAATGTCAATTCCATGCTTTTTTGCTACTGCAATGGATCGTTTGTAGGGTAATTCTCCAACATGATAATTTGCAGTTCCAGCACTATCAACAAAAACATTCTTATTAACTTTTGATTGCAAAATTCCTTCTGCCAATGGAGAACGACAAATGTTTCCAAGGCAAACCATTACAACTTTAACCATCATTTTATAATGATAATTTTTTATTGATGTCTTCTACAAATTTCTTGAATTGCTTGTCAGTAGAAACTAAGTTGTCAACTGTTTTACAGGCATGAAGTACGGTAGCATGATCTCTATCCCCAATTTGTGAGCCAATATTTGCTAATGAATTTTTAGTATATTTTTTAGCAAAAAACATAGCTAATTGACGGGCCTGAACCACATGTCTTTTTCTAGTTTTTGATTGTAAAATATCTAAATCCAATTGAAAATATTCTGACACAACTTTTTGGATATAGTCGATAGAAATTTCACGTTTTACATTTTTAACAAATTTCTCAACAATTTGTTTAGCTAGTTCAACAGTGATTTCTCTTTTGTTAAAAGAAGATTGTGCAATTAAAGAAATAATTGCTCCTTCTAATTCTCTAACATTCGATTTGATGTTTTTAGCAACATATTCAATAATTTCATCAGGCATCTCGACACCATCTCTGTAAAGAATATTCTTCAAGATAGAAACCCTAGTCTCATAATCTGGTTGGTGTAATTCTGCTGAAAGTCCCCATTTAAAACGAGATAACAAACGTTGTTCGATATCTTGCATGTCAATTGGTGCTTTGTCAGAAGTAAGAATTACTTGCTTTCCATTTTGATGTAAATGGTTGAAAATATGGAAGAATACGTCTTGTGTTCCTGATTTTCCAGATAAGAATTGAACATCATCAATAATTAAAACATCAATTAATTGATAGAAGTGAATGAAATCATTTCTAGTGTTTTTCTTAACGGAATCTATATATTGTTGTGTGAAAATTTCAGCTGAAATATATAAAACTGTTTTTTCAGGGTATTTGTCTTTGATTTCAACACCAATAGCGTGAGCTAAATGCGTTTTACCTAATCCAACACCACCAAAAATTAAAAGTGGATTAAATGATGTTCCTCCAGGTTTATTAGCTACAGCCATACCTGCACTACGTGCCAATCTGTTTGAATCACCTTCTAGGAAGTTGTCAAAACTATAATTTGGATTTAATTGAGATTCAATCTTTAAATTTCTGATACCAGGAATCACGAAAGGATTTCTTAGCTCTGCATTTTTATTTACAATAGGAAAATCAACTTCTTGTGGTTTAACACTTGAACGTTGGGAACTAGGTAACTGTTCTGTGTAAGGAACATTATTACCATAAGTGTTTTCCATTTTGATTTTATATAGTAACTTTGCCGAAGGACCAAGTTCTTTTGTAAGAGCTACTTTTAATAATTTAACATAATGTTCTTCTAGCCATTCGTAGAAGAATTTACTAGGAACTTGAATATATAATGCGTTGTCGGTTAGTTCAACTGATTTGATAGGTTCGAACCAAGTTTTAAATGCTTGGTCTTGAATGTTATCTTTGATAAAATCTAAACAGTTTTCCCATACTGATTGCGCAGTTCTAGCCATAAATTCAATTCTATTAGTGATGTTTTTTATTAATTTTTTTTTGTCGTTTTCAACAAATATATGTCTCAACTTTCGGGAGAACAAATATGTGAACATTTTTTTAATAAAAAAAATTAAATAGGGGTTGATTACTAAAAAAAAAAGTTGTAAGATGTTTAACAAATGTAATGAAAAAAATTAACATAATTTATATATGAAAGAATATCAATTTTCTGTACGTGTAAGGTATGCGGAAACAGACCAAATGGGAGTAGTTTATCATGGTAATTATGCTCAGTATTTTGAGATGGGACGTGTGGAATGGTTAAGAAACATGGGGGTTTCCTATAAATGGATGGAAGAAAATGGAATTATGCTTCCAGTTGTTTCTTTAACCGTAAATTATAAAAAACCAGCACGTTACGATGACCTTTTAACGGTAAAAACCGTCTTTAAAAGACAAACCTCTGTTAAGATAGAATTTGACTACGAGATTTATAACGAGAAACAAGAGTTGTTAACAACTGGCTATTCAATGTTGGTTTTTGTGGACATGAAAACTGGTAAACCGACAATTCCTCCAAGTTATGTAATGGAAAAAATATCAGGTTTATAATGATTCCTTTTCTTTTATGATAATTTCATAAATTGTACTAAAAATGTCGAATATGTTTTCGGCATTTTTTTTTCGGGTTGCAATTTCAATTTCACAACTCATTTCCATTTTTTGTGAAACCATTTCAAGATTTTTTTCTTTAATTATTCTCATGACTTTGTTCATGTTTTTATAATCAAATGAAATGACGAAATGAACATCAATTGTTTTTTCAACAATATCGGCAACTTCAAAAGCCATTTGTGCAGCAGTTTTATAAGCACTAATTAATCCTCCAACACCTAATTTAACACCACCAAAATAACGAATAACTACAACTAATACATTAGTGACATCAAAAGATTGAATTTGTCCATAAATAGGCATTCCAGCGCTATTATTAGGTTCGCCATCATCGTTGACTCTATACGAAATAGTCTCGGTTCCTAATTGATAGGCATAACAAAAATGTCGAGCTGAATTATGTTGTTTTTTAAGTAACTCTAATGCTTCTTTAACATCATCTTCATTATTTATAGGAAAAGCATAGCCAAAGAATTTACTGCTTTTTTCTTTGAACAATACTTCTTCTGATGGTTGTGACAAGGTTTTGTATGTGTCTTTTAATGCTTCACTCATTTTATAAAGTAACTAAAATTACAGCAATAATAGCTAATGCAATACCTAAGTAATTTTGTTTTAAAAGTTTTTCTTTGAATAAAATTATTCCAAAAACGGTTGATAGCAAAATTACACCAATATTAATTAAAGTAAAAACGGTTGCGCTTTCTAGATTTTTATTGTGAAGTGCTTTAATTAAAAAATACATTGAAAAATAATTGGGCACACCTAAAGCAATTCCGCCAATTATATTTTTACCTTCAAATTTAAAATTCCCTTTTATAGTTTTAAAGACTGAAATTAGAATTCCAAAAAAGAAAGCTGATAAAAAAGTAGTCGCCGAAAACAAGGCAATTTCACTATCTTTTAAATGTGTGTGTTGTAGATAATTCATACTTGTATCAACAATTCCAGCTCCAAAAAAAAGTAAAATAGGAAAAATAAAATTCTTTATTTCAACTTTGCCAGCTTCTTTTTTTGACGTGAAATAAACGGCAATCAATGCAATTCCAATTCCAATTATTTTTTCTAAAGTGATGGATTCCTTAAAAAAGAAGATGCCAAACAAAATAGGAATTATCATAGACATTTTGCTTGAAACTGAAGCCACAGAAACACCATTTTCTTGTGATGTTTTTCCTAAAATATTAAATACTAATATGAATAATCCACCTAATATGAAACTTCCAAACAACCAAGACTTATTAAGAATTGAATGGAAAGCTAATGTTTCTTCAGACAATACTATTCCAACCAAAAAAGCAGCAACATAATTAAATACAATCGCTTGAAAAGTATTAATGTTGAATTTTGAATAAAACTTAAAAACAATATAAAGTAAGCTTGAAAATAGAATAGCTAATACTAAGTTAATCATTTACAATATATATTAATTCATCAGTCAGAATTTGATTTTTTCTTCTTGCAGAATGGTTGATTGTTGGAGCTTTTATGCCTTTTTCAAAAATAGTTTTCCCTTTAAAAACACGAGCTTCGTCCCATAAATCTTTATCGATGAAACTCTGAATGGTTTTGCTTCCACCTTCAATAATTACCGATTGAATTTGATGTTTTACTAAAACAGCAAAAATGGTTTCAATTAGATTTTTATCAAAAGTACATTTCTCATAAATACAATTTTCAACTGTTTGAAAATCTTCATTTTCAGTTAAAATTATAGTTTTAATTGTGTTATCCTTTACATGGAATTTAGAATTAATTTTTCCTGATTTATCCAAAACAATTCGAACAGGACTATTACCCGAATAATCTCTAGCATTTAAACTTGGATTATCATCTAAAACCGTTTTCGTACCTACTAAAATAGCTTGTTCTTCGGTTCTCCATTTATGAACTAGCTGTCTTGAATAACTATTAGTAATCCAAACAGGTTTTTGTTCGTCTTTAAAGATTGGAGCAATAAAGCCATCAGCAGTTTCTGCCCATTTCAATATAATGTAAGGCCTTTTTTTATTGTGAAAAGTGAAGAACCTTTTGTTTAAATTGTAACATTCTTTTTCTAAAATACCAATAGTGACATTTGCATCAGCTTCCATCAATTTTTTTATTCCTTTTCCTGCAACTTTCTCATTGGGATCAACTGTTCCGATAACTACATTCGGAATTTTATGAAAAACTATCAAATCTGCACAAGGTGGCGTTTTTCCAAAATGGCTACAAGGTTCTAAACTAACGTAAATAGTAGCTTTTGAAAGTAATGATTTGTCTTTAACTGAATTTATCGCATTGACTTCAGCATGAGGTTCACCCGCTTTTTTATGCCAACCTTCACCAATAATTTTATCGTTGTAAACAACAACACTTCCTACCAAAGGATTTGGATAAGTTGTGCCTAAACCATTTTTGGCTAATTCGATGCAACGATTTATATATTTTTCATGTATTTTCACAGGACAAAAATAGTACTTTTGTTTTAGAATATATTTTTATGCTGATTAGAAAAATTAAAAAAGAAGATAATGCTCAAATTGCTAAGGTAATTCGAGATGTTTTTATAGAATTAGAAGCTCCAAAAACAGGAACCGCTTATGAAGATCCAATTTTAGATACTTTATATGAAGTGTATAATAAAGAGAACACTGTGTATTTTGTAATTGAACATGAAGGAGAAATAATTGGAGGAAGTGGAATTGCACCTTTAGATAATGGACCTAAAGAAATATGTGAATTACAAAAAATGTATTTCGCTCCCGAAGCTAGAGGAAAAGGTCTTGGAAAACAAATGATTTTAAAATGTATAGATTTTGCAAAAGAAGTTGGTTTTGAAAAGTGTTATTTAGAAACTTTAGAAATGATGAAAGATGCTCAGAAGTTATATCAAAAAGTTGGATTTCACTATTTAGACGAACCACTTGGTTGTACAGGTCATACAAGTTGTCCGGTTTGGATGATGAAGGAGTTGTAGTATTAAGGTTTGAGTATTAAGTAGTAAGATTTAATTATATGAAAAATAAGTTTTTATTGATTTTGTTGGTTTCATTTGTTGGATTTTCTCAAAAAAAGAAGATTAATGAAGAATATGATTACATAAACAATTATTATCAGTTTGTGTATGAAGCACAATATGAATATTTGAAAGAGAATTATCAAAAAGCCTATGATTTATTAAAAAAAGCTGAAAGTAATTGTCCTTTATTGAAACAAGGAGAAATAAACGAGCCTTCAATTTTAACAGAATGTGCAGCGCGTTTAAACAAGTTAGAAGAAGCAGTTCATTACTTAGAAATTTCAGTTAGAGATTATGGTTTTAGGTTTGAAAATTCTACAATTGATTCTATTAATACGAATATTAGAAATTTAAAATCATGGAAAAAATTAAAGCGAAATTCTAAAAAATATTATGACGCTTATGCAAAACGAGTTGATTTAGATTTAAGAAATGAAATTTTAAAAATGAAAGAGGAAGACCAAAGTGTCAGAATTAATCGTGATTATGAAGGATTAAAAAGAGTTGACAGTATTAATTACTTGAAGTTAAAGAGAATAGTTTCAGATTGTGATTGTTTTCCTGATGAAATGTTTCCTCAATTTGGAAATTCTTCAATTGATGATCAATTTTTCCACGCCACTACTTTTGTTTTTCATATCAATAGAGAAAGAGCTGAATATTGGAAACCCATATTTCTTGATTTAATTAAAAGAGGAAGAGCGCCAGCAGAAATTTATGGAAGCCTAATTGATAGCAACTTAAGGAGCACAGGCATGTTTGAGTATGGAATTTATAGCGGCACTACAAGTGAAAGAATTAATGATTTTGAAAATTTAGACAAAAGAAGAATGGCGGTTGGTTTGGCTCCTTGGCAACTAGATAAAGACATTTTCGAACTTATCACAAAAAAGTACAATATAAAATGGGATTAAAGAAGTAAAGAAAAATATATTTGAATGATTTTAAAACAATATAAAATAAGTTTCACTGAAACATTAGAGTCAATTTATGATAAAGAAGAAATCGAAAGTTTCTTTTTCATCATATCTGAATTCCTACATCAAAAAAAACGAATTGATTTAGCTTTAGATCCTAATTTTTCGATTACTGAAAATGAAGTTGAAAAATGGAATTCGATTGTAAATGAGTTAAAACAAGAAAAACCCATTCAATATATATTAGGAGAAACGGAATTTTTTGGATTGCGATTTCTAGTAAATGAGAACACTTTAATTCCAAGACAAGAAACCGAAGAATTAGTTGAACTTATTCTTTCAAATAAACAAATAAACAATTCAACAGTTCAGCCAAAAATTCTAGATATTGGAACAGGTTCAGGTTGTATTGCTATTAGTTTAGCTAAGAATTGGCATAATGCAAAAGTTTATGCTTTAGATGTGTCTGAAAAGGCTTTAGATATCGCACAACAAAACGCAACACTAAATGAAGTTGAAATTAATTTTATTTGCAAAAGTATTCTTGAAGTTGAAGATTTAACGTTTCCTAAAACCCATAACCTAGAACCTAATGCCTTTTTTGATGTAATAGTTTCAAATCCACCTTATGTTCGAAATTTAGAAAAAGAGGAAATCAAGAAAAATGTATTAGAATATGAACCTCATTTAGCTTTATTCGTAGAAGATACTGATGCTTTATTGTTCTATAGAAAAATTGCTCAATTAGCACAAAAAAATCTTTCTAAAAACGGAACATTATATTTCGAAATCAATCAATATTTAGGAAAAGAAATGGTTGATTTACTTCAAAATATGAATTTCAAAAATATTCAGTTAATCAAAGATATTTATGGAAATGATAGAATGATTTCTTGCGACAAATAAATTTTATTACTCATATCGCAACGCTTCAACAGGATCAAGTTTAGAAGCCTTCATCGCAGGATAAACTCCAGAAACTATAGTTACCACAAAAGTTGTAATAAACGCAGCAATCATTGCCATCCAAGGTATTACAAAAGCAAATCCAATTGCCATTGCAATTCCGTATCCAATTCCAATTCCTAAAATAATTCCAACAATTCCACCTAATTGACCAATTACTAAAGTTTCCGTAAAAAATTGCCAAGCTATTGTCTGACTTCTAGCACCTAATGCTTTTCTAATTCCAATTTCACGAGTACGTTCACTAACTGAAACCAGCATAATATTCATTAAAGCAATCGAAGAACCAAAAACAGTTATAATTCCAATTACCCAAGCAGTAATACTTAAAACTTCTGTATTAGATAATAAAGTCTGAATAAGGTCATCACTTCTTTCAATTCCGAAATTTTCTTTTTCAACAGGACTTAACTTTCTAACTTGCCTCATTGTAATAATCGCATCATCAACAGCTTCATCTAATAAAGCTTCATTATTAACCATTACATTCAAATCATAGTTGATGTTTGGAGCAGAAAATAAAGAACGAGCTACTTGATTTGGAATTAAAACACGTAAATCTTGACTATTTCCAAATGTGGAACCTTTTTCTTTTAAAACACCTATGACTTTAAATTTTGCACCACGAATTGAGATAATTTTATCAATTGGATTAATTCCATCAAACAAACCTTTTTCAAAATCCGAACCTAAAACACAAACATAATTGTTATTAGCAATATCAAAAGAATTGAAATTTCTACCTTTTGCAACTTTTAGACCTTTGTTTGGAGAAAAATTCTCATCAACACCTAAAATACTAATTTCGGGATCTGTTTTTTTACCTGCATATTTAACTTCAACTGCTGAAGCTGCTGTGAATGAAAGAGAAGTTGTTGTAAATGGGAAATCAAATTTGTCTTGAAATTCTCTTGCTTGTGGATAGTTTATGATAGGATTAACACGAACATCTACATCATTTTGATTAATTTCTGAAGATAGATCATATTGGCTAATTGAAAATGTATTTGCACCCATTGATGCAAAATCATTTAAAATTGTATTCTTTAGAGCAGAAACAACTGTCAGAATTCCAACCAAAGCTGTAATTCCAAGTGCAATAATAAAAACCGTTAATGAGGTTCTCAATGCTTGACTTCGTATTGAGTCTAAAGCAATTTTTGTGTTTTCTTTAAATAATCCTACCATGTTATATTAGACTATGCAAATTTAAAATTGTTACACTTTTTTGTAGATAATAGATTTTCAGATAATAGATTTTCAGATTTTGGAAATCAGGAGGCAAAAAAACAACTCGTAATTCTTTTATTCCTTCAAAAAATAGGATATTTGCATTTGAAAAAGTATTTGGTTTTTCTTTTATCCGAAAATCCAAAATCTGAATATCCGAAAATCTAACAAAAAATGTCTAAAAAACCAAGTATTCCAAAAGGAACAAGAGATTTTTCTCCAGCTGAAGTAGCTAAGAGAAATTATATATTTTCAATTATTAAATCGAATTTTGAAAAATTTGGATTTCAACCTATAGAAACTCCTTCTTTTGAAAATTCAGAAACCTTAATGGGAAAATATGGAGAAGAAGGTGATAGACTTATTTTTAAAATTTTGAATTCAGGAGATTTTTTAGCTAAAGCTGATGAGACTTCATTAAATGAAAAGAATAGCTTAAAAGTTACTTCTCAAATTTCAGAAAAAGCACTTCGTTACGACTTAACAGTTCCTTTTGCACGTTACGTTGTTCAACACCAAAACGAAATTGAATTTCCGTTCAAAAGATATCAAATTCAACCGGTTTGGAGAGCAGATAGACCTCAAAAAGGACGTTTTAGAGAATTTTTTCAATGTGATGCAGATGTTGTTGGTTCAACGTCTTTATGGCAAGAAGTAGAGTTGGTTCAATTATACGATTCTGTTTTTAGTCAGTTAGGCTTAAAAGGAACAACCATAAAAATTAACAATCGTAAAATCTTATCTGGAATTGCTGAGGTAATTGGTGCTTCAGATAAATTAATTGATTTTACAGTTGCTTTAGATAAATTAGATAAAATTGGTGAAGATGGTGTGAAAAAAGAAATGCTTGAAAAAGGAATTTCTGATGAAGCAATTGCTAAAGTTCAACCTTTATTCAATTTTACAGGAACTATAAATGAGAAAATAGAGAAACTTTCTAACTTACTTTCATCTTCTGAAGAAGGAAAAAAAGGAGTAGAGGAGTTGCAATTTATTTGTACAACGATTCAAGAATTAGGATTGCAATCAGCCTCTTTGGATTTAGATGTAACGCTTGCAAGAGGTTTAAATTACTACACTGGAGCAATTTTTGAAGTCGCTGCACCAAAAGAAGTCGCAATGGGTTCTATAGGTGGTGGTGGAAGATATGATGACTTAACCGGAATTTTTGGTTTAAAAAATATGAGTGGTGTTGGAATATCATTTGGTTTAGATCGAATTGCCTTAGTAATTGAAGAGTTAAACTTGTTTCCAGAAACGGTTTTAGCGACTTCAAAAGCGATGTTTATTAATTTTGGTGACAAAGAAGCTCTATATAGTATGAAAGCAATCACTAAATTGAGAGCTAACAACATTAAAGTGGAATTGTATCCTGATACTGCTAAAATTGGAAAACAGTTTCAACACGCAGATAAAAGAGGAATTCCGTTTGCAGTTTTAGTCGGTGATGAAGAAATGAGTAACCAGGAATATACTTTGAAAAATTTAGCTACAGGAGAACAACAAAAAGTGGATTTAGCAACATTAGTTACTTTACTTCAATAAATTAAAGCGGAACTTTGTTTTTGGAATTTGGAATTTGATTTTTGGAATTTATTATGGATATAGACGAGGAAGCAAAAAAAGTAGTTTGGTCGTTACAAAACAATAAGCGTTCAGAATTAGAACGAAATGTTTTTAAACCAACAGGAAAAAAGCCAATGAATAAAAACGTTATATATGTTTTTACTTCAATTGGAGTTCTGTTCTTGTTGAGTTTTTTGTTAACCCAATTCAATACCGAAGAAAAAGAGTTTTGTTTTTTGCTTGACTCTCTTTGTTATTCATCTTCCGAAGATAAATGGTTTTATGTTTTATATACCTTTTTAAACCTTTTAATTATCATTCTCGGATTTTTTGTAGCATACATTGTTGGAAAGAAATTAGGGAACAGGTTTAAGATTTAAAAACAAAAAAATCCAACTGGCAAGTTGGATTTTTTCATCAAAACAAACAATCAAATATTTAATAAAAAATCTTAAAAATTACTCTTTAGTTTTTTATAATGTAATATTTAAATAAAGTCCCTTAACTCTCTATTATTATTACACTTCAAATGTATGTCTTTATAGTTATTAACAAAAATATATTTTAAATTATTCGTTAAAAGGGGTTATTAACCGTTAAAAAACAACTTAATTCATAGTTATTAACAAAAAAGCAAGTTATTAACAACTTATTAATGGTGTTGTTAACTTGTAAAAATGATTGATTTTTATTAATTACTTAAATATAAAAAAGTATAATACATAGAAAATCATTGGTAAAACAAGTAGAATGTTAATATAATTAGTTTTAATCTCTTTAAGTGATTTAAATAAAATTATAATTGATATAAAGAACCCTATAATTGTAAGTGGTAAAATAAATAACCAACTTATTAGTCTATTTGTAACTCCATATTTTGGTATGATTTCAAATATGTTAATTAATAAATATTTTGAAATACAAATAGTAAATATAAAAAATGATATAATTGGATTTATTATTTTTTCCATTTTAATAAGCTTGTTTAATATATTTTTTGTCTGTTTTATATTTATATTCACTTGATAAACTGTCGTAATAGCTATTTTTTTATATCAATTTTAAATCCATTGGATAAAATTCTGGGAGTGTCAGTTACTTCTTGATCGATAAATATCTTACAGATTTCAGGGTTATTTTTTAAATGTTTTAAAACATAAAACTTATTGACACTATAGTCTCCTAATTTTGGGAAGTTTATATCTTCTACTTTATAAATTTTCTTGTCATTAAAATAATAGTAATAATAATAATTTTGATACCTTTTATGGTTATTGAATTTATAAACTTTACAAATTGTAAAAACACCGACTTTATCAAGTTCAATTTTATTATTAAATTTTCTAATAATATTCATAATAAATAGAATTGTAAATATTATTAATGCAGTGAAACCTATAATCTTACTTATTTTCATTGTTTTTTAGATTAGTCAATAAAGTTTTCATTCTTCAAAATGAAATCTCTTTTGATACACTAAGTCTCTTGGATTTAATCTAAAAGTATAAATTTTAACCTAATATTTTAGATTTATTCCATAAAAAAAAGCTAACAATCTTTCAATAAGAATGTTAGCTTTTAATTTGTAGCGAGAACGAGATTTGAACTCGTGACCTCTGGGTTATGAATCCAGTGCTCTAACCGACTGAGCTACCTCGCCAAGAGGTGTGTGCATTTCCTCAATGCGGGTGCAAATATATAAATTTTTGTAAGTAATTCAAATATATTTTTAAAATTATTTTTCATTTTTTATTTTTTTATATATCATAATTATTATATATTCGAAAAAATTTAATTTATAGCGATGGAAGTAAAAGTAAAATATGAAATAGAGTTTCCTATAATGTCTTCACCACAATTATTATTTCAATATATATCAACACCTTCAGGCTTGTCTGAGTGGTTTGCTGATAATGTGAATTCAAGAGGAGAGTTGTTCACTTTTATTTGGGATGATAGTGAAGAGAAAGCAAAACTGATGTCAAAAAAGACCGATGAAAGAGTAAAATTCAGATGGTTGAATGATGATAATTCAGAAACAGACTACTTTTTTGAAATTAAATTGATGGTTGATGAGATTACAAAGGACGTTTCTATAGTAATTGTTGACTTTGCAGATGAAGATGAGGTAGAAGAATCAAAATCTTTGTGGGAAAATCAAATTTCTGACTTGAAACACGTATTAGGTTCTGTGTAATCAAAAATATAAAAGTATATTTGTCCCGATTTTAAATCGGGATTTTTTATGATAAATTTTAACGGAAATATACAAGATTCAAGCGCAACTACAATTGAAAATAATAGAGGTTTTCTTTTTGGAGACGCAGTTTTTGAAACCTTAAAAGTAATAGATGGTAAGGTTTTATTTGCTGAGGATCATTATTTTAGACTAATGGCTTCCATGCGAATTTGTAGAATGGAAATTCCAATGAATTTTACTTTAGAATATTTTGAGGATCAAATCTTATCATTAACAAATTCTTTGAAAATCTCTGACTCTGCTAGAGTTAGATTAACAGTTTATAGAAGCTCAAAAGGTTTTTATTTGCCCGAAACTAATGCTGTAGATTTTGTAGCCGTGGCTCAAAAATTAAATTCAAAAGAATATAGTGTTTCAAATGATTTTTATGAAGTAGAATTATACAAAGATTTTTATGTTTCTAAGCATTTGCTTTCGACACTAAAAACTACTAATAAGATGATTAATGTTACAGGAAGTATTTTTGCCAAAGAAAATGATTATCACAATTGTATTTTGTTAAATGATGATAAAAATGTGGTGGAAGCTTTAAATGGAAATATTTTCATGAAAATGGAGAATTCTATCATAACTCCACCTATTTCTGATGGTTGTTTAAACGGAATAATGCGAAAACAACTCATAGTATTAATTAATAAAATGGAAGGATTTGAATGTGTAGAAAAATCAATTTCACCATTTGATTTACAAAAATCGGATGAATTGTTTATTACAAATGTAATTACGGGAATTCAACCCATAACAAAATACAGAAAAAAAGAATTTGGAATCGATTTTTCAATTCAATTAAACGAAAAACTAAACGAATTAATTTAAAATAGGATTTTCGGGTGCGTTTGAAAATAAAATATAATCTCCACCTTGAGCTTCAATTTTTTCTTTCCAAAAATCACTAGTCGGTTTTGAAAGAAGATTCTCTTTTTCCTTGTTTTCAATAAGAAGCCAACTATTTTCTTGTAATTCAGTTTCTAATTGTTCCTTTGTCCAACCACTGTAGCCAAGAAAAAAGCGAATTTCTGTTTTAAGAATTTCGTTTTCGTTTAATAAGGTCTTTAAAGACTCAAAATCACCGCCCCAATAAATTCCATTAGAAATTTCAATACTATTTTTAATTTTGTTTGGAACAGTATGAATAAAATATAAATTATCTTGTTCAACTGGACCACCATTATAAATAGTTAAACTTGAATTTATATCTGGAATTAAATCACCAATCGTAAATTCAAGCGGCTTGTTTAAAATAAAACCAACAGTTCCGTCTTCAGTATATTCTGCCAATAAAATAACAGACCTATTAAAAGAATTTTCTCCTAAAAGTGCTGGTTCTGAAAGGAGTAGCTGACCTCTTTTTATTTTTACCTCATTCATACGCAATGATTTTAAATTAAAGTTAAGAAAAATCTTTTTTAAATTCAAAAAAAGTAAAGTTTTTGTAAAAAAAAACCTCTCACTAGGAGAGGTTATATTTTTATTCTGTAATTATTTTTTGTTTACAGATCCTTCTAATTCTGAACCAGCTTTAAATTTTACTACATTTTTTGCAGCAATTTTAATAGTTTTTCCAGTTTGAGGATTTCTTCCATCTCTTGCAGCTCTGTTAGAAACTGACCAAGAACCGAAACCTACTAATGAAACTCTTCCGCCTTTAGCTAAAGTTCCTTCAACATTTCCTAAAAATGACTCTAATGCTAATTTAGCTGCTGCTTTTGTGATACCAGCACTTGCTGCCATTGCATCGATTAATTCTGATTTGTTCATAATAAATGATTTAATTATTTTGGTTAAACTTTAATTTACTACTACAAATTTAGCAGTATCTATGAATGGTGCAAGTATTTACTGTCTTTTTCGTCTAAAATGTTGATAAAATCGTTTAAATGTTAATAAACATGACTTAAACACCTATGTTTATTGACTTTTGAAGCTTAGATAGCTTTAATTTCATCAGAAAAAACTATACCATTTAATAATTGTTGAGCTTCCATTTTTCTTTTTCCAGGCATTTGTAAGGATTTTATATCTAAATATCCATCAACTGTATATATATGTAATTCTTTTTTTGAAGCTATTATTTTTCCAGTTGCATTATCATGCTTATTTTCAATGAATTCTACTTCGTATAATTTTACATTCCACTCGTTTTCTCCATCTATAAAAAATGTCCAAGCTGCAGGATATGGATTTAAACCTCTAATTTGATTGTATATTTCTTTTCCGGATTTTGTCCAATCAATTTTACAGTTGTCTTTATTGAGTTTATAAGCTGTTTTTAAATCTGTTGATTCAGGTTGAATAGTTGTAGTTGCTTTTTCATTTTCAATTAACTCAAGCGTTTCTAAAACGGCTTCTGAACCTAAATGCATTAATCTGTCGTGAAGAACACCAACTGTTTCTGTTTCACAAATTGGAGTTTCTTTCTTTAATATAATGGCACCAGTATCAATTTTATCGTCAATAAAGAATGTGGTTACACCTGTTTTTGTTTCACCATTTATAATTGCCCAATTAATAGGAGCAGCACCACGATATTGTGGCAATAAAGAAGCATGAAGATTAAATGTTCCTAATTCGGGCATTTTCCAAACAACTTCGGGTAACATTCTAAAGGCAACAATTACTTGTAAATTGGCTTCTAAACTTTTTAATTCTGCTAAAAAATCTTCACTTTTTAAATTAGTTGGTTGCAATAATCGCAAGTTGTTGGCTAAAGCATATTCTTTAACTGCACTAGTACTTACTTTTTGTCCACGACCAGCTGGTTTGTCTGCAGCAGTAATTACTCCAACAATTTCATAGTCATTTTTATAAATGGTATCAAGAATTCCGACAGCAAAGTCTGGAGTTCCCATAAATACAATTTTTAATTTCTTCATTATATAAGGTAAAATTTGTTTTGTGAATTAATTGCAATCTTATTTTTCTCTAATAATTGCTGTAATGCAAAGATAGTTTCTTCGCTTGTTATTGAAAGTTTATTTTCTATTTCCTTTGAAGAAGTTGGACTTGACTGAAGTATTTCTATAATTTGAACAGATAAATCTAAAGGATTTTTTTTATTTTTTGAAATACAAGTTGAACAAATTCCACAATCTTCATTAGTTTCTTGATTAAAGTAGGTAAGGAGTAACTTGTTTTTACAAATCGAAGTGTCTTCAATAAATTCAATCATTTTCTTGAACTTTTCTTCTTTTTGTTGGTTTTGAGTTTCTAAAAATTTACTGACTCTGTTTATTGTAAGTTCATCTTCACGTGCTTCATTAAATGTAATGTTGCTATCATTATTGTGAATCTTCAAATTAACAGCATTGCTTTGATGTAATTTATGGATTGCTTCTAGTACTTTCTTTTCAGTAGAATTTGATTTTTTAGCAATTAAGTTTGGACTAACTGAAGTTTCCATTTCAAAAATTCCGGTGTACGTTCTTAAAATAGTTGAAATTATTTCTTCATCATTAGTGTTTAAACTCATATAACGAATAACTTCTTTACTTGAAATAATAAATTGCAAATCAATTTTTTCTGAAAACAAATTCTGTAAAGTCAAAATCCCTTGTCTATCCAAAAACTGAATACTATTATATGTTTTTAAAATTGGAAATTGATAATGTGAGCAAAAATGATTTAAATTGAAAGAAAAATTCTCATTATAACCTTCACCATAAGCAATTTGAAAATAATTGTTTAGTTTGATGTAAACATTTTTCAAAAACATTTTATCTGGTAAAACAGAAATAAATTGCGATTTTGCCGATTTTATATCGCTTGCATTTGTCAATAAAACGCCAAAAGCTTTTTCTCCATTTCGACCTGCACGACCAACCTCTTGATAATAATTTTCTAAATTTTGAGGCAAATGAATGTGAATAACTGTTTTTACATCAGGTTTGTCAATTCCCATTCCAAAAGCATTTGTGGCTACGATTATTTGGACTTTATTTTCCATCCATAGCAAACGATTTTTCTCTTTTTCTTTATAGGATAAGCCTCCGTGATAAAAAGTGGCAGAAAATCCCAAATGATTCATTTGACTAGAAATTTCTAAACAAGCCTTTCGGTTGCTAACATATATAATAGAAGATTCTGCATTTTTACTTACAATTTGTTTGATTTTAGTAAGTTTATCTTCAGTTTTAATGACGTGATAAGCTAAATTTTTTCGTTCGAACGATTTTGTAAATATTTTTGGATTTTCTAAAGCTAAATTTTCAATAATATCTGTTTGAACTTTTGAAGTTGCTGAAGCTGTTAAAGCTAAAAAAGGTGTCTTAGGAAAAACTTCTTTTAACTTTGAAATTTTTAAATAAGCTGGACGAAAATCATGACCCCATTGACTAACACAATGTGTTTCGTCAATTGCAATTAAGGATATATTTAATTGTTTTAACCTGTCAACAATCCAATCGTGTTGAAGTCTTTCTGGAGAAAGATATAAGAATTTATAATTTCCGAATTGGCAATTGTCTAAAATGTCAATAATGTCATTTTGAGAAGTTCCTCCGACTAAAGCAATGGCTTTTATGTCTTTTTTTTGAAGATTTTCAACCTGATCTTTCATCAAGGCAATTAACGGAGAAATGACTAAACAAATTCCGTCTAAAAGCATTCCAGGCACTTGATAACAAGCCGATTTTCCGCCACCAGTTGGTAATAAGGCAAAAGCATCGTTTCCGTCTAAAATGGCATTGATGATTTGCTCTTGAGGATCTCTAAAGCTATCGTGTTTCCAGTATTTTTGAAGAATTTGTTGTGCTTCAGACATTTAGGATTTGTTATAAAACAGCATAAAAATACTACTTTTATTTAAAGATTTAAATTTTGAAGTAAAAATTGCATTCTATTTTCAACAGTATCTTTTGGAACTTCAATTAATTCATAGCCATAATTTTTATAAGTTTCAACCAAATGTTCCTGAATTAATAAAGCTTGTTCATAGCTTTCATAACGTTCATCATCACTAACATAAATTTCTTTCCAAGTCGGTAAAATGAATATTTTTGAATAAATATGTTCTTTACATGCTTCATCAAAAAAAGCAGGATAACTGTCTCCAATATAGTGCATGTAAGCTAAAACATCAGGAATTCCTCTGTCAAGAAACACAATATTTGCTTTTTCATTATTAGCTAAATGGAATTGTTTTTTTCGGCCTTCTAACAATAATTCACTGAAAAGTAAAGGTTGTTCTAAAAATAATTGTTCAATACCTTTTTCTTGAGCTTCTTTAATGACTTCTCTCGAAACTTCTGGATAACAAATGTGCCCGTTTTCTTTTAATTTTTCAATTAAAGTTGTTTTTCCTGAACTTGGTCCTCCAATTATAACTACTATTTCTTTATTCATTTGGTGATTTTCTTGCGGCAAAAATAAGTTTTTTTTAAAAATCTTCACTGCTTTTAAAATTATAAGTTACTTGCTTTTAAGTCTGAACATAAAAAAGTATATTTGCTATTCAAAAGAATTTCAAAAAATGGATCAGAAAACAGAAGATTTTTATAAACGATTAAAGGAAGAACTTGCTAACTCAACTGTTTGGCCTTCAGAATATTTATTTAAATTTATTATTCCTTCGGATAATCACAAAATTGCGATTATTGAAAATTCTTTTGATAATATGGGAGCAGTAATCAATACGAATGCATCCAAAAACGGAAAATACACTAGTATTTCTGTAAATGTAACAATGAAAAGTGCTCAAGCTGTGGTGGATAAATACCAAGAATTTTCAACTATTGAAGGCATAATTTCTTTATAAAAATACCTATGAAATACGATACACAAGATGCTGTTTTTAATCTTGAATATAATGCAGAACGTTCGCATTTAATTATTCCTGAATATGGAAGACACTTGCAAAAACTAATTGATTTAGCAACTGCAATTGAAGATAAAGAAGAACGAAATAAAGCAGCAAAATACATAATTGACGTAATGGGAACTTTAAATCCTCATTTGCGTGATGTGCCTGATTTTCAACATAAACTTTGGGATCAACTATTTATTATGTCTGATTTTAAATTAGAAGTTGACTCACCTTATCCAATTCCTTCAAGAGAAGAATTAAATCAAAAACCAGAACGTTTAGCTTACCCTCAAAATTATCCAAAATATCGTTTTTACGGAAATAACATCAAGTATATGATTGATGTAGCTAACAAATGGGAAGATGGTGAATTGAAAAATGCATTGATAATTGTGATTGCCAATCACATGAAAAAAAGTTTTTTAAGTTGGAATAAAGATACGGTTGAAGACGTTGTAGTTTTTCAACATTTATTTGAGCTTTCTGACGGAAAAATTGATTTACTTAAATCTGAAGAAGAACTTTCTACATCATATGATTTGATTAAAGTAAATAAAAAACAATCGAATAAAACACAATTTGGCTCAAATAGTAAAACATCGGTTACAAAAAAGAGTAAAATTGTAAAAAAAGGTTCTAGTAATAAATTAAAAAATAGAAAAGCATAATTTTATGGGAACATTTCAAATTGAAGGTGGGGTAAAATTAAAAGGAGAAATTACTCCACAAGGTGCAAAAAACGAAGCTTTACAAGTTTTATGCCCAGCATTATTAACGTCAGAAAAAGTTAGAATTACAAATGTACCTGATATTATTGATGTTAATAAATTAATTACTCTTTTGGGTAATTTAGGCGTTAAAATTCAAAAAAATGGACCTGGAGATTATACATTTCAAGCGGATGAAGTTAATATAGATTACCTAAAAACAGAAGCTTTTAAGAAAGAAGGTGGAAGTTTAAGAGGTTCAATAATGATTGTTGGTCCATTATTAGCTCGTTTTGGATGTGGATATATACCAAAACCAGGGGGTGATAAAATAGGTAGAAGAAGATTAGATACTCACTTTGAAGGTTTTATTAACCTAGGTGCAAAATTTAGATACGAAAGAGAAGACCATTTTTATGGTGTTGAAAATGAAGGTAGATTAAAAGGAGCATACATGTTATTGGATGAAGCTTCTGTAACTGGAACAGCAAATATAGTTATGGCTGCTGTTTTAGCGGAAGGAACAACTACAATTTACAATGCTGCTTGTGAGCCTTATTTGCAACAGTTGTGTAAAATGTTAAACTCAATGGGTGCAAACATTAAAGGTGTTGGTTCTAATTTATTAATTATTGAAGGAGTTGAAACTCTTGGTGGTTGTGAACACAGAATTTTACCTGATATGGTTGAAATTGGTTCTTGGATTGGTCTTGCGGCTATGACAAGAAGTGAAATTACAATTAAAAATGTGAGCTGGGATAATTTAGGACAAATTCCAAATGTATTTAGAAAATTAGGAATTACTCTTGAAAGAAGAGGAGATGATATTTATATTCCAGAACATAAAGATGGTTATCAAATAAAGACTGATATTGATGGTTCTATTCTTACGGTTTCAGATGCACCTTGGCCAGGATTTACTCCAGATTTATTGAGTATAATTTTAGTAGTTGCTACACAAGCAAAAGGAGAAGTTTTAATTCATCAAAAAATGTTTGAAAGTAGATTATTCTTCGTGGATAAATTAATCGATATGGGTTCTAAAATTATTCTTTGTGATCCACACAGAGCTGTAGTTATGGGACACAATTTCCAATCACAATTAAAAGCTACAACAATGTCTTCTCCAGATATTAGAGCTGGAATTTCACTACTAATTGCGGCACTTTCTGCAAAAGGAACTTCAACTATTCAAAACATAGAACAAATTGATAGAGGTTACGAAAATATAGATGGTCGTTTAAGAGCTATTGGAGCAAAGATTGTAAGAGTTAGCTAGAAATAGTTGGCAGTATTCAGTTTTTAGTGTTCAGTGAAAATATATAAATCCAAATTCCGTAATAAATCGGAGTTTGGATTTTTTAATTCGATTTTAAATAATGGAAACATACATCATAATTTTACTTTGCATTGCTTCATTTGTAGCAGGATTTATTGACGCTATCGTTGGTGGTGGTGGATTAATTCAAACACCTGCAGCTTTAATATTAATGCCAACTCAAAGTGTAGCTACTATTATCGGTACATTAAAAATTCCTGGATTTAGTGGAACTAGTATTGCTACATATCAATACTTAAAAAAAGCTACCGTTAATTGGAAGTTGTTCGGATTAATGGCAATTGTTTCTTTTGTTTTTGCCTATATAGGATCTAGTTTATTAAATGTGATGCAAAACGATTTCATGAAGCCTTTGTTGTTTGTGATTTTGGTTTTATTACTTCTTTATACTTATTTTAAAAAAGATTTTGGTCAATTTCAGGTAGATAAATTATCACAAAAGCATATCTACATTTATGCAGTTGTAATTTGTGTTTTTCTTGGTTTTTATGATGGATTTATTGGACCAGGAACTGGAAGTTTACTAATAATGGCATTTATTGCAATTTTAGGTTTTGATTTTTTACAAGCTAATATATATGCAAAATTGGTCAACTTGGCTACAAATATTGGTTCTATAACTTTGTTTGTCATGAAGGGAAAAATACTTTGGTCTGTTGCAATTCCTATGGCTATCTGTAATGCAACTGGTTCTTGGATTGGCGCAAGATTAGCAATATCAAAAGGGAATGGTTTTATTCGTGTTTTCTTTTTAATTGTTGTTGGAATTGCTTTACTTCGTTTTGGATATGATGTGTTTATAAAATAATAATTAAAAAAAAAGTCCAAATGCTAAAAAAAAATCTTAGAATTTGGACTTTTTGATGTTTTGTTAGTAACTAACTCATCCAACCTTTCTTACTTGAATAATCGGTATACCAAATTAAAAATATGGCAACTCCTAATATCATAATTGGCATAGCTAATGCTCCTGGACCATAAATTGCCATTGAATCTATAACAAAAAAGTTATGATATATTTGTACAATTATTCCGATCAAAGAAAGTATTAATATAGATTTTGCTATTTGTTTACGAAGTAATAATAGTAAAGAACCAATTGCTCCTGCAAAAACAGCAATTGCAAATGCAGCAGTAGCCCAAGAGGGTGAATCAATAATCATTTGTAATTGTTCTTCATTGTACATTTCTTTAAATGAATCGGTCATAAAGGCTTGTTGCAAATATTGATTTACACCCATTAAATTCCATAATAAAGCAATTATACTGATAATCCAAAAACCTTTGTTTGGCTTGTTTAATGTTGTCATTTTGTTTGTATTGGTTAGTTAGTAAATATATAAAAAAAAACTCCAAATCACATTTTCTGCAATTTGGAGTTTCATTAGAAAATTTTAATTTTATCTTCTAGGAGGTCTTTCATTAGTATTATCATCAGAATCACTTTCTTTAGGTAAAGGAGGCATTTCTTTTTGATAATTTTTTTCAAAATATTTTAGCCATTTTTTATAAGACTTTGCACTTAATTTGGCTTCTAATTCATGATTTAGAACTTTTTTTGCTTCTAATGTTTTATGAGTTACAGGCTCTAAAGCTATAGAAACACTTTTTTTAGTTTCAAACATTGCTTTAATGTCTTTGTTCTCAATCCCTTTTTTTTCTTTTATTCGCGTTTCTAATTCAGTAGTTTCAATTAATAAAAGATGTTCTTTTTCGATTTCTTTTAAACGACTGTTATAAACTGCAAAAAGAGATTCTAAAGTTTCTTTTTCTTGATCCGTTTTTATTTTTATTTCTTTGATAACAAGTTTCGAATCAAAATGTTGTAATCCTACAAACTCCTTTATATTGGTTTCTTCAAATGTTTTATTGTCTTTATTGTCTTCTTTTGGAGGACCTTGATTTTGGCCTTTTCCACCTCCAGAAGGTCTTCCACCGCCACCGCCACTTCCACCACCAGGTGGTTGACTGAAGCCAAGAAAACTTTGAAAAGCAAAAAATAGTAAAATAATGTATTTCATAATAATGTTTTTTGTATCAAGTTTAGACGATAAAAAAAGATGTTACTTGCGCTGAAAATAATTATTTTACTGTTTTTATAGACTAAATCTGGATTCTCAAATATCCGAAAATCTAATTATTACATTTTTATACCAAAAACAACGCCATCACCTTGATAACCATTTTGATAAGCTCTTACATAACTTATTCTAAAAATTCTTAATTTTCCGATTCCAATATTGTCAAATCCTGCAGAGAATTCTTGATATGGTTTTACATTTGGAACATTTATTTGATGAAAACCTCCAATTAAATTCCATTGTAATTTATTTAATAATGGAATTTTATTCATAATATATCCTTTAAAATTATGATCAATATGTGTTTCAATATAAGCGTCATTTGTAGAATTACTATAATAAGGTAAAAGTCCAAATGAGTTCATGTAACTTCCATCTAAAACAACATGGGTTTGATTTCCATTAAAATGTTTGTAATCAATAAATGAAATATTATCAGCATTAAAGAATTTTCCAGCTTTCATTCTAATGCTAAAATCACCTTTGTTGCCTAGTTTCTTGTCAAAATCTAGTGTAGCGTTTAATAAATCATAATTGTATTTATCATCGCTTCCAGAAAATGCTTTTTGATATCCTAAATATACTACTGGATAATCATTATTTGAAACTGTTATTTTTCTGTCTGGTCTTGTAATATATTTTTGTCCAAAACGAATTCTAGCACCAACACTTGCTTTGTATAAATGATGAGCTACAAATGGAGTAGAAGTAAAGTTGTTAGGCTGCAAAGGATCATTTGAGCTATATGTGTCGTTAGACTTAAATAGTTTTCTGTCTGTATTGTTGAATAAAGGTCTTCTGTTTTCATAGCCAACTTTTCCGGAAATATATAAACCATTTATAGTTTCTTGTCCATACATAGCTTCAACAAACTCTTTATTATATAATTTCATGAAATTATTGGTAAAGAATAATGTACTAACCGAATTCACAAGCTTACTTATAGGTTCGGCTGCGTTGAATTGATTTATACTGCTTCCACCGGCAACTGCAATATTTGCGTAATTTTGTGCATTAAATCGATGATATATTCGTCCTTCTACTCTTAATCTATCTTCTGCTAAACCATAATTAAAAGTTGAGCTTAAGGAAGTATATTTTCCGTTTTCTTCATTGTATTTAGAATATGAAAATCCACTATTCATGTTGTATCCCTGGACTGTGTTGTAGCTTATAGAACCAATATTTAAAACACCATCATAAGAAAAACGGCTCTTTTTAAAACTATTTTTATAAGTATAGCCAGTTACAATATCTTGAATTTTAAATTTATTAGATTTAGCATCTATTGAATCTAAATATTTTTGAGAATTTCTTAAGGTTGAAACACTGTCTTTTCTAACATAACTTGTAGATTCTTCTTCGGATAATGGAACTTGTCTATTAGTTGTCCAGTATGAATCTTCTTTTTTATTGGCATTTTCTGCAAAGGAAACAATTTCTCTTCCAAAAGTTTTAGGTTCAAAAGTTTCTTTAAAATTATAATTTGTGAAAACGTGAGTAAATTTTCCTGAGAATTTAACACCAAAAATTCCAGCTAAAAAATCTAAGGTTTGTACATTTTTTATCCAAAGTTTATTGGTAGTGTTATAACTAAAATTTTGAGTTAATTTCATGGTTTCCAGAATTGGCTGTTGCATTCTGTATCCTTTAATATCTAAATCAACGCTATAAATTGCCCATGAATCTTCAACTATATAAATGTATCCTTCAAAAACAGGTTCTTTGTCGCGTTTTGGAGTAACCAATATTTTGTTGATTAACTGATTGTTGTCATCATAAAATGTGCTTTCCAATTTAAATTTGTAATAACTAAAGGTATTATCTGCAATTGGAGAAACCATGTTGACCTCGAAATCTATATAATTTTCATAAAAATCATAATTGGTATTTAAAGCGGTGTTATAACTAAATCCATTGTCTTCTCCAGCTACTTTGCTGGCTATAATTTCTTCTTTAAGTTTATTTGGTTTTTCAACCTTTATTTTAGAAACTGTTTCAGATAAATAGATAATGCCACTGCCTGTTGAGTCTAAATCCGCTCCAGAATCATTCATTTCTATTCTCACTTTCATTCCCATGATTTTTTCAGGAACATCTTTAACTCTAAAAATACCTCTTGAATAAAAGTCAGCTTCAAACTTATCAGTTTTAGCACTATTAATTTTTTTAGATTTTACAGCATTTCGAATGACTATATCTGCAGGATTTTCTCCTTCAATCAGAACGACTTCGTTTAAATTATAATTTTCTTCAATTAATTTAACATCATTTGTGAAGGGAAACCTATCTATGTTTAAAATGTTTTTTTGCGTTTTATATCCTAAATATTGATAAATGATATTTACATTTTTATTTCCATTATACATCAACTCATATTTCCCATTTTCATTAGTAGTGGTTCCAATATAAGTGTTTTCAATATAAATACTAACAAAAGCTAAAGCTTCACCATTAGCGTCAGTAACGGTTCCTTTAATTTGTCCAAATGTAAAAATTGAAAAAAGACCAAATACAAGTGCGTAAATTTTTTTCATAAAATAAGGGTTTATTGTATAGACGAGAATAAAATTAAAAGGGTTGTATGAATGATATTATAAAAATGATTCTATAGCTAAATTATAACTTTTTAACCCAAAACCAATAATAACACCTTTAGCGTTTGGTGAAATAAAAGATTGATGACGAAAAGTTTCTCTAGAGAATGTATTTGAAATATGAACTTCGATAACTGGGGAAGTTATAGCTTTTATGGCATCACCAATTCCAATTGAAGTATGCGTATAAGCACCAGCATTTAGAATGATTCCATCTGCAGAAAAACCGAATTCCTGAATTTTATCAATTAGTTTGCCTTCAATATTACTTTGATAATAAGTAAAATTAATTTGAGGATATTTTGATTTTAGTTTGTCAAAATAATCTTCAAAAGATTCATTACCATATGTTTCAGGTTCGCGTTTACCTAATAAATTTAGGTTTGGTCCGTTGATAATAATTAGATTCATATTTGTTTGCTTTGTGTAAAAATATAAAAACCATCCTTTGGTAAAGATGGTTTAATATAAATTTATGAACTTTTTTGTTAAAATAATAATCCAGCAGATAATTGAAAGACAGAATTTTTAGCATCTGCGTCTCTTGCAATTTCTGTTAATCCTAAATTATATCTTGCTGACACAAATAAGTTTTTTGTAAGGTTTACACCTAATCCAGCATTTACAGAAAAATCAAAGGTGTTGTAATTATCAATATTTACTTCATCTTTTTTACTTAATAGAAAAGAACCTTGTGGGCCAGCTTCTAAAAACATGTTTTCAGATAAGTTGAATTTAGCCATTACAGGTATAGAAATATAGCCTAGTTCATTTTTAATTTCCTCAGATAAATTATCATAACTTGCTCCAACAGTTGAATATAATAATTCAGGTTGAATAGCTAAATTATCAAACAATGAAATTTCTGCTAATATTCCAAAATGATAATTAGTAATTGCATCTGTTTGTATCTCTGAATTAGTAAAATTCGCATAATTTAAACCTGCTTTTAGACCGAATCTGATATTTGACTGTGCACTTGCAATTTGCGAAATTGTTAATAAGGTAACGACTAAAAAAGCTAATTTCTTCATTTTTTATTGATTTTGTTAGTGTATTTTAATATGCAAATATATATTTATATCTTGCTCTAAAATGTTAATAAGTATTATTTTTTTTATTTTTTGTAAGAAAATAATCTTTTATATTTGAATTATAACTTTAAATTAAACAAAATGAAAAAATTATTATTCGCTGCAGTAGCAGTATTTGCATTAGGTAATGTTAATGCACAAGACATGAAATTCGGAGTTAAAGCTGGTTTAAATGTTTTTACATTAACTGGTGATGTTGAAGATGCTGAATCTTTAATTGGTGCTCATGCTGGAGTATTCGCTGAATTCAAAATTTCTGATAAATTTTCTTTTCAACCAGAATTAGTATATTCTATGCAAGGTGCTAAAAATGAGGAATCAAGTACTGAAACTTTTGGAGGAGAAACTTATACTGAAAAGTATGAAAGTAAATTAAAATTATCTTACATTAATATTCCTTTAATGGCTAAATATTATGTTTCAGAAAAATTTAGTTTAGAAGCAGGTCCTCAAATTGGTTTTTTAATGAGTGCTAAAAATGATTTTACTTACACTTTAACTGGTGGTGGTTTTGACGAATCTGAATCAGCTAATGAAGATGTTAAGGATGGTTTTAAAGGTATTGACTTTGGTTTTAACTTTGGTTTAGCTTATGACTTTACAGAAAATGTATTTGCTGGTGCAAGATATAATTTAGGTTTAGGTGATATCAACGATGTTGATGGAAGTGATGCTAAAATAAACAACGCTGGTTTCCAAGTTTCTGTTGGATATAAATTCAACTAAGAAAGAATATATATTATTATTAAAATCCCGAATTAATTTTCGGGATTTTTTTATAAAAACTAATTATGAAAAAACTAATTTATTTGATAGTTGTTGCTTTAGGACTTGTTCACACTGTTAATGCTCAAGATAGTGGATCAACTAAAGCAAAAAATGATATTGCGATTGGTATAAAGGCTGGATTAAATATTTCTAATTTTGTTGGAGATGACGCTGGAGATGCAAATAGTCTAATTGGCTTTAATGGTGGTATTTTTGTTGAACTTAAGGTTTCTGATAAATTTTATATTCAACCAGAAGTATTGTTTTCTACTCAAGGTTCAAAAAGTGATTTACTTTTAGAAGGAAATAATATTGATATATCTTTTAAAACGAAATATATAAATATTCCTGTAATGGCTAAATATAATGTTGCAAAAGATTTTCAACTAGAAGTTGGTCCATATGTTGGGTTTTTAGTTGATGCAGATGCTAAAGTTACATTTCAAGGGCAATCTGAATCAGTAGACGTTATGGAAGTTTTAAAATCTAATGATTTTGGATTAAATTTTGGTTTTAACTATGACTTTAGTGATGCTATTTTTTTTAATGCAAGATACGCTGCCGGTTTAGTTCAAATAGGAGATACTGGTTCTGAAGATGATATTAAAAATTCTGTTATACAATTTGGATTAGGTTTTAGATTGTAAAAATAAAAATTACATATATAGAGAATCCCGATTAAATTCGGGATTTTTTTATGCTTAATTTTTCGTATTTTTGAGGTATGAGTAACTGGAAGTCTTATATCAAAGAATATCAAAATTATTTAAAACTTGAGAGAGGTTTATCTATTAATACTATTCAAAATTATACGTTTGATATTGAAAAATTGGTTCTGTTCTTAGAAACAAATTCAATTACTCAAAACCCTATTAACATTACAGAAGAAACCATTCAGCAATTTATTTATCATATCTCTTCATTGGTAAATGCTAGAAGTCAAGCTCGAGCTATTTCAGGCTTAAAAAGTTTTTTTACCTATATATTGTTTGAGGATTATAGAAAAGACAATCCTTTAGAATTAATTGAGGTTCCTAAAACGGGTAGAAAATTACCAGACACACTTTCAACTATTGAAATTGATCAACTAATTGCAGCAATCGATTTGTCAACTCCAGAAGGAGAACGCAACAGAGCAATTTTAGAGACTTTATACAGTTGTGGTTTGCGTGTTTCTGAATTAACAAACCTCAAAATTTCTGATTTATTTTTTGACGAAGGCTTTATAAAAGTAACTGGAAAAGGAAATAAACAACGCTTTGTTCCTGTTGGAAAAACTACGGAAAAGTATATTCTACTTTATAAAGAACAAATCCGTTCTCATTTAAATATTCAAAAAGGATATGAAGATACTTTATTTTTAAATAGAAGAGGAAAACAATTAACTAGAGCTATGATTTTTACAATCATTAAGGATTTAGCCTTAAAGATAAATTTAAAGAAAACCATTAGTCCACATACATTTCGTCATTCTTTTGCCACACATTTGTTAGAAAATGGTGCAGATTTGCGTTCCATCCAATTAATGCTAGGTCACGAATCAATAACTACTACAGAAGTTTATATGCATTTAGATAGAAAGTATTTGGCAAAAGTGCTAACGCAGTTTCATCCAAGGAAATAGTGTTCATGTTAAGTAATTAGATTTCAGAATGCAGATAGTAGTTTTTGAATAAGAATACATTGTTGGAATAATTCAAGCAAAAAAAAATCGCATTAAAATTAATTAACGCGATTTTATATTTATAGTAACTGATTACTAATCACTGAACACTGCCAACTGATTATTTAGCTATATTTACAGCTCTAGTTTCTCTAATTACAGTAATTTTTACTTGACCAGGATAAGTCATTTCAGTTTGAATTTTGTGTGAAATTTCAAAAGATAAAGTTGCTGCTAATTCGTCAGAAACTTTTTCGCTTTCAACAATTACACGTAATTCTCTACCGGCTTGGATTGCGTAGGCACTTTTTACACCATTAAATCCGTAAGCTATTTCTTCTAGGTCTTTTAAACGTTGGATATAAGAGTCCAAAACTTGTCTTCTTGCACCAGGTCTTGCACCAGAAATTGCATCACAAACTTGAATAATTGGTGAAATTAATGACTTCATTTCAATTTCATCATGGTGAGCTCCAATAGCGTTACAAACTTCTTCTTTTTCACCATATTTTTCTGCCCATTGCATTCCTAAGATTGCGTGAGGTAATTCACTTTCAGTATCTGGCACTTTTCCAATATCGTGTAATAAACCTGCTCTTTTTGCTAGCTTAACGTTTAAGCCAAGTTCAGCAGCCATAATTCCACAAAGTTTAGAAACTTCTCTAGAGTGTTGTAATAAGTTTTGACCATAAGAAGAACGGTACTTCATACGTCCAACGATTTTGATTAGTTCTGGGTGTAAACCATGAATTCCTAAATCGATTACTGTACGTTTTCCTATATCAATAATTTCTTCTTCAATTTGTTTCTGAGTTTTAGCTACTACTTCTTCAATTCTTGCGGGGTGAATTCTTCCATCAGTAACTAATTTATGTAAAGCTAAACGAGCAATTTCTCTACGAACAGGGTCAAAACAAGAAAGTATAATTGCTTCTGGAGTATCATCAACAATAATTTCTACACCAGTTGCGGCTTCGATAGCTCTAATGTTTCTACCTTCACGACCAATAATTCTTCCCTTAACATCATCAGATTCGATATTGAATACAGATACACAGTTTTCTACTGCTTCTTCTGTTCCTACACGTTGAATTGTGCTAATGATTATTTTTTTAGCTTCTTGTTGAGCTGTTAGTTTAGCTTCTTCGATGGTCTCTTGAATGTGAGCCATTGCATTAGTTTTAGCTTCAGCTTTTAAGCTTTCAACTAATTGACTTTTTGCATCATCGGCAGATAAACCTGAAATTACTTCAAGTTGTTCAATTTGCGATTTATGCATTTTTTCTACATCAATTTGTTTCTTATCTAAGAAATCAAGTCTTGTGTTGTAGTCGGTTATTTTAGCTTCTACTTCTTCGTTTATCTTTTTAGTTTTAGCTAATTCACTAGAAATTTGAGATTCTTTGTCTCTAGTTCTTTTTTCAGCTTCACCCAATTTTTTATCTTTTGATAAAATCTCTTTTTCGTGTTCTGATTTTAATTCTAAAAATTTTTCTTTAGCTTGAAGTAGTTTGTCTTTTTTAATTGATTCTCCTTCTGCTTTTGCTTCTTTTAGTATAGAGGTAGCTTCTTTTTTGGCATTTTTAATAAGATTTGAAACATTGCTTTTTTCTAAAAGCTTAGCTATTCCAAAACCTAAGGCTATTCCAACTACGACTCCAATGATTATTATTAGTATGTTATCCATGATTTGATTAAAAAATTATATAAAAAAAACCTACATTAGATGATTGCATAAACTCCAGTTATACAAGTTTTGAGTTAGTTTGCCTTTCAAGGTTCCTTGCTATAGATAGCATGGCGTTCTTTAGTTGCAATAATTCACCCATTTTAATTTGTGATTGTTGAGTTTACCAAATTGATACTAATGTAGGTAGTATTGTTATGTAAGAACGTATTATTTCGAAAGAATTCGACTCAGTTTATCGTCTAATTTTTGTAGTCTTTCATAAGCTTCATCATTGTCTTGCGACTTGTTCAACTGCTTTTGTTCTACTTGTGAGGCAAATTGTAAAGCACACATGGCTAAAACATCTTGCTTATCTCTTACTGCATAGTTTTGTTCAAACTGTTTTATAATAACATCAATCTTTTTAGAAGCACTTCTTAGCCCTTCTTCTTGCGAATGTTCCACTGTTAATGGATAAACTCGGTCTGCAATTGATATTTTAATTTTTAGTTTATCTTCCATTTCTTTCTATTCCGAAAGTTGTGCTATACAATAATCAATTTCTCTAATTAAAGAATTTATTTTGAGTTTCGTTTCTCTTTTGTTTTCATCACTACCTAATATTGCATTGACTGTCTTTAAGCTCTCTAGTTGGTTTTGTAAATCACCAATCGTTTTTAACTGTTTTTTGTTGTTATCCTTGAATTTTATCAATTCATCAGATAATTCTTGATTTTTCTTTTCCAAAGTATCCATCTTGTGGTGCATTTTTGAAAATTTAACTTCAAGAGAATCAATCAATTCAGTTAATCCGCTCATAAAACATTTATTTCAGTACAATAATTACAAAGTTAAGATTTGAAATTTAAATAACAACACTTTTTATTTTTTTTTATATACTAAATGCTTATTTTTTTTGTTTTACTTGTTTTATAAGTACTTAATTATTTAATTTTAGTTTTTTAAATGTAAAATCCGCTTAAATGAAACACCTTTTTCTTCTTTTTTTTATCACTTCTTTAAGTTTTGGACAAGATTATCCTAAGGATTATTTTATTTCTCCTTTAGATATTCCTTTAGATGTTTCTGGTGCATTTGGAGAATTACGAAGCAATCATTTTCATACGGGTTTAGATTTAAAAACAAAAGGGGTAGAAGGTTTACCTGTCTATGCCGTTGCAGATGGTTATATTTCTAGAATAAAAATTTCAACTTGGGGTTATGGAAAAGCAATTTATGTAACACACCCAAATGGTTTTACTTCGGTTTACGGACATCTACAAAGTGCTAGTGGAAAAATCGAAGACCTAATTCATAAAAGACACTATGATGAAAAAGCATTTGAAATAGAAATATTTTTAAAACCTTCAGAATTACCTGTAAAGCAAGGTGAAGTTATTGCCTTGTCTGGAAATAGTGGAGGAAGTGGTGGTCCACATTTGCATTTTGAAATAAGAGACACCAAAACAGAAATGATTATCAATCCGTTACTTTTTGGCTATGATAAATTAGTTATTGATAAATACAGGCCGAAAGTTAATAGCATAATGGTTTACCCGTTAAATGACACTATTGCTATTAATAATGAATATTTAACCCAAACAATTCCTTTGTCAATTAATAATGAAGGAAATTATGTAACCAATAAAATTTCTTCCAATGGTGCTATTGGCTTTAGTATAAATGTTTTTGATAACATAACAAATCCTTATAACAAAAACGGAATTTATAAAGTTTCAACCTTTGTGAATGGTGTTCCTTATTTCTCCTATAAATTTGATACTTTTTCTTTCGATGAATCTAAACATATTAATTATTTTATAGATTATTATAGATATAAAAACATGGGACAACGTTTTCAAAGAATGTTTATTGATAATGATTATCCTTTATCAATAGTAAATCAGAATAAAAGAAATGGAATTTTAAAAGTACAGCCAGCATCTTCATACACTTATAAAATAATTGTAGAAGACTTTTCTAAAAACACTTCTATAATTGAGATTCCTGTTGTTTATAAAAAGTCAGAATCTAAACCAGGTGAAACTACTACATCAAGTAAAAAAATAAAAGCCAAAAATGAATATCTTTTTGAAGAAGAAAAATGGACAATAAATTTTGGTGCAAATACTTTTTACGAAGATTTTAAAATGAAATTGAGTGTTAAAGAAGATACTTTGTTTCTACATGAAGATGAAATTCCTATAAAAAATAGTTTCAACATTTCATTTGATATTTCTAAATTAGATGAAACCTTAAAAAACAAAAGTTTTATAGCTTATCTAGACGGTAAAGATATAGACTATATTAAATCGTATGTGAAAGGAGATAAAATAAATGCTAAAGTCAAAAAACTTGGAAATTATAAAGTAGTGCAAGACACAATTGCTCCTAGAATTTATGCTGTAGATTTCTCAGAAGGAAAAACTATAGATGCATACACAACAATTACGGCTAAAATTTCAGATGATTTATCGGGAATTGATTCCTACAAAGCTTATTTAAACGGAAATTGGATTCTTATGGAGTATGATTACAAAACAAAAAAGTTGGTACATACTTTATCTGATAACATTTACGTTAAAGGAAAGAACGATTTTAAAGTAGTTGTTACTGATGAAATGAATAATTCTACTACCTTTGAAAGCTATTTTTATAAGAACAATTAAACTTAATCCTTTGAAATATATACTTTTTTTAATTTTTATTTGCACAGCAACTTTTGCACAAACGGCCCAAATAAAAGGGGTGATTTTAAACGAATTTAATGAACCTGTTGAAAATGTAACCATAAAAGTAAACGATATTGGAACAACAACTGATGCTACAGGTTTTTACATACTTCAAGTTCCAGCTAATCAAAAAATAACTTTGGTTTTTTCGCATATTTCCTATAAAAAAACTACAGTAAAAGATTTAATTTTAAAACCTAATGAAGATTTTGAGTTAAATCCAGTAATGATTGTTTATGTAAATGAATCTGATGTTATTGTTGTGACGGCTACCAATAAAAAACGAATTGAAGGTCTAACAGCAATTGATCCTGTTGTGATTAGAAAAATTCCTGGTGCAAATCCTGGAATTGAAAATATTATAAAAACATTACCTGGAGTTTATTCTAACAACGAATTAAGTACATCTTATGCTGTTCGTGGTGGAAACTATGATGAAAATTTAGTTTATGTAAATGAAATTGAAGTCTATAGACCATTTTTAATTCGTTCAGGGCAACAAGAAGGCTTGAGTTTTACCAATACAGACATGGTTCAAAATGTAGATTTTTCTGCGGGTGGATTTCAAGCTAAATATGGAGATAAAATGGCTTCAGTTTTAGACATCACATACAAAAATCCAAACCAGTTTGGTGCTTCAATAGATGCTAGTTTGTTAGGCGTAAATGCTTCTGTTGAAGGTGTTTCAAAAAATCAAAAATGGAGCAATGTTACTGGTGTTCGTTATAGAAATAACAGTCTTTTAGTAAATAGTCAAGATACAGAAACCAATTATAAACCTTCTTTTACAGATATTCAAACGTTTTTGAATTACAATGCTTCAACCAAATGGCAATGGAGCTTTTTAGGCAATGTTGCTCAAAATAAATACAACTATCAACCTTTATTTAGGCAAACAAACTTTGGTACAATTAGCGAACCAATTGGTGTGCAAGTACTTTATGATGGTCAAGAAAAAGATGAATATTTAACGGTTTTTGGAGCTGTAAAATCAGTTTATGAATACAACGAAAATAATAAGTTGAAATTTATTGCTTCAACTTATCATACACAAGAACAAGAGCATTTTGATATTCTAGCCCAATACAGATTAGGAGAAGTTGATACCAATATTGGTTCTGAAACTTTTGGTGATGTCCAGTTTACACGTGGAATTGGTTCTCAATTAAATCATGCAAGAAATGATTTAGATGCACTAATTGTGAATGCAGAAGTAAAAGGTTTTCATAAATTGAAATCGAAAAGCGAAATCGAATGGGGTTTCAAATACACAAGAGAAGACATAAGAGATAGAGTAGTAGAATGGGAAGTTATTGATTCAGCTGGATTTTCATTACCAAATCCGCTTTTAGGCTATACCAATAATCAACCTTATGAACCCAATGAATATCCATTAGCACCTTATCAATATGTAAGAGCTACAAATTATACAACAATAAATAGAGTTTCTGGTTACGGTCAATGGAATTATGGTGGTAAATGGGAAAAAGGAGAATATTGGCTAAATACAGGAGTTCGTTTTCATCAATGGCAAGTAAACGATGATAATGAAAGTGGTAAAAGTCAAATTGTTTTTGCTCCAAGAGTACAGTTTGCTTTTAAACCTTATTGGGAAAAAGATATGTTGTTTAGAGCAGCAGTTGGAGTTTATAATCAACCACCATTTTATAGAGAATTAAGAGATTATGATGGAGTTGTGCAAAAAGATGTAAAAGCACAGCAATCGATTCACTTTGTATTGAGTAATGATTATAGTTTCAAAATGTGGGGAAGAGGCTTTAAATTGCTTTCAGAAGCATATTACAAAGATTTTAAAAATGTAAATACTTATACGATTGATAACGTTAGAATTCGATACAGGGCCAACAATGATGCAACAGCTTATGCTTACGGATTTGACGCAAGACTAAACGGGGAATTTGTTCCAGGAACCGAATCGTGGTTTACATTTGGCTATTTAAAAACAGAAGAAAATCAAAATGGAAGAGGAAATATTGCTCGTCCAACAGACCAAAGATTAAAATTTGCTGTTTTATTTCAAGATTATATGCCTAATATTCCGAGTTTAAAAATCTATTTGAATTTAGTATATAACACTGGTTTACCAGGTGGTTCTCCTGCTTATGCAGATCCTTATGATTACCAATTGCGTTTAAAAGACTACAGAAGAGCCGATGCAGGATTTTCTTATGTATTTAAAGACGAATCAATCAAATCGCAAAAACAATGGTTAAAACCTTTTCAGGAATTTGCCCTTGGTTTTGAAATCTTTAATATGTTTAACAACCAAAATGCTATTACGAATACTTGGGTTAGAGATGTATATACCAAAAGTCAATATGGAATTCCAAATTACATGACAACAAGAGTTTTTAATATAAAACTTACCGCACGTTTATAAATACTAGAAAATTAGTATATTTGAACATAACTTTTTGACTATGCAAACACTTTTAAAATATATTTTAGGATTAGCTATACTTTCTTTAGTAAGCTGCAAAAAAGAACAAATTACACCTAAAGTAAAATACGAAGATTCTAAATCTAAAATTGAAACTACAGTTAAAGTAGATTCATCTTCTATAAAAATTGCCGATTTGCCGATTTTAATGGAAGGAACAAAATATTTGATTCATCCAATTGGTGATGTTCGTGTGTATGATGATTATAAAAGCGTTTATGGTTCAAGCAAAACCAATCAGGTTAGTTATGCTATATCAAATTATAATCGTTTTGAATTGACGGGTTATTTTACAAACTTAAAATTTCAAAATATTGATTCTACTGAAGTTAGAACTTTAACTACAGATAGAATTCAAATTCAAACTGTTACCTTCTTAAACACCTTTGCCGAAAAAACTAAAAAACAGATTTTAGTATATAGTTTTGTAGACAATGATACCAACAAAGACGGAAACGTTAATCAAAATGACATTAAATCTTTAGCAATAAGTTCAATTGATGGTTCAAATTTTAAGAAATTATCAGAAGATCTTAGTGAAGTCATGGATTGGAATATCATTGAAGCTCAAAATCGTTTGTATTTTAGATGTATTGAAGATATCAATAAAAACGGTGCTTTTGATAAAAATGATAAAGTGCACTACCATTATATAAATCTTTTAGATAAAGATTGGAAGGTTGAAGAATATATGCCTATTTAGGAAGTTGGCAGTGTTCAGTGATTAGTGTTCAGTAACTTTACTTCTTCAAACAAATATTTAATGAAGTTTTTTATTTCTATTTTCTTTTTTTCAACTTTTTTGTTTTCATTTGGGCAAAAAAATGATATTTATGTCAATGAGGATTTGGAAGTAATATCCAAAGAAGAATTTAATAAAAACCATTTTACTGAAGGTTATTTATACCTAAAGTATGAAACTGAAATTGATTCTGTTTTTGCAAATATAAATGTTCAAAGAGAGAAAAAAGGAAAAATTTCATCTGATTTATTAGATTCAATAAAATTGAGTTTATCTACTGAAGTTAATTATTTTTCAGAAAATGAGTTTATTGTAATAAATTATTATCCTGGTAAAGACGCTTGTAATTCATTTGGAAAAAGAGATATGACTATAGATCGGTATAGAGATTATCTAAGAAAAATAAGAAAAAATAAAAAGGCTAAACAGTTTTTCGTTTGTAAATCTTCAGAAGGAACAGAACGATACTTAAAAACAAGTTGGATTAAAGATAAGGATTCGATAATTGAAAAGGCATTTTTTCCATTACATTATCCATGTGGTAGTTTTGTGTTGATTGATTCTATAGGTAATTATTATTCTTATAAATCAGAATATAATATGGATAGTATTTTTAAGCTGTTAAAAGACGAAAATACATTTATTAATACTGATTAAATTTGTTTGTTAAATCAGAATATCACTCTCCAAATCCGATTTTTCAATTGTAAAATCAAAATCTAGTTTTTCTACTAATTCGATAACTAAATTTTTATACCAATTTTCACTTTTGGGATGAATATAAATGCGTTCAATTAATTGATCGATATTGACATCAATTTTTAAACCTTCATTTATTTTTAAATTATCTAAGCTTACATCAGAAATAATTCGAACTTCTCTTTCATACTGAAAACTTTTTCGCTTAAACAAAAAAGGAAAAAAAGAATCGTCAAAAGGAATAAGTTCTTTTTTGTAATCTATATAGTTTACTTGTCCTATGTGTTGTATTGTTTTTCGTTCTGTTGCCAAAGCTTTTTTTAGTCTTCCAATTGTAGATTGAATCGCTAAACCTTCATTGTTTTTGGTGAAAATTTGCCACATAGCAAATGACTCGTATTCATTGATATGCCAACTGCTAATCACAACTTTTTCACGATGTTTTTTATAGTAGTTTAAAAATTTGGGATTGTTGGCTGCAATTTTCTTTATCTCTTCATAAGTGGGTTCAGAAAATGTGCCTTCGTATTGATCTTCAAATTTATCTGAACGAGACATAAACAAGCGATTAGATAATAACATTTCTAAAAACTTAGATAAATCTAAATATTTCCAGACGATAATATTGTCATCGTCTGGTAAAATAATATTTGGATTTTCTTTATACATTTTAAAATCGTTTCGGAAATTTCATGGAATATTGACCTACATTATAAGCTATTAAAAGCCATATAATTATAAACTTGTTTACAACATCGTCTATTTTTGTTTGTTCAAAAATATAGCTTGCACTAATTAAAATAATTGCAGTTGCTAACATAAAAATTAAACCTATATATTCTCTTTTCATAGACTTTTTTATTCAAAACTCTGCATCAAAACCAGTTTAGAATACATACCATCTTTTGCCATTAATTCTGCGTGAGTTCCTTGTTCTACAATTTCACCTTTTTGCATTACAATAATGTTATCTGCTTTTTGAATCGTAGATAATCTATGTGCAATTACAATAGATGTTCTGTTTTGCATCATGTTTTCTAAAGCAACCTGTACAAATTTTTCACTTTCTGTATCTAAAGCAGAAGTAGCTTCATCCAAAATCATAATTGGAGGATTTTTCAAAACAGCTCTAGCAATAGATAAACGTTGTTTTTGACCACCAGATAATTTTCCACCAGCATCACCAATATTTGTTTCAATTCCTGCTGGTAAATCATTTACAAACTCAAAAGCATTAGCTACTTTAAGTGCATCAATAATTTCTTCATCAGTTGCATCAGGTTTTCCAATAAGTATGTTGTTTTTTATTGTATCGTTAAAAAGAATAGAATCTTGAGTAACTAATCCCATCAAACCTCTTAAGGAATGAATGTTCATGTCTTTAATGTCTACACCGTCAATTTTTACAGCACCTTCTTGAACATCATAGAAACGTGTTAACAAATTGGCAATTGTACTTTTCCCAGAACCAGATTGCCCAACAAGAGCAACGGTCTTTCCTTTAGGAACAGTAATTGAAAAGTTTTTCAATACATTTTCATCACCATATCTAAAGTTTATGTTTTCAATGGTTACTTTATCATCAAAAGTGTTTTTTACAACTGCATTTTCTTTAGTGTCAACCGTATTTTCTTGTTCCAAAATTTCAAATACACGATCCGCGGCAGCAATACCATTTTTTACGGCATAAGATGCTTTTGAAATGGCTTTTGCAGGAGTTAATATATTATAGGCTAATCCCATAAAAACTAAAAATATAGCACCATCAAGAGATTTATCAACTAATACCAAACTTCCTCCATAGTATAATAAAATAGCTATAGTTATAATTCCCATTACTTCACTTAAAGGTCCAGCTAAATTATTTTTCTTACCAATTTTATTAGAAAGACTTAATAAACGATCAATAGAGCTTCCAAATTTATTTTTGAAAGTTGGCTCAGCATTATAGCTTTTTACGACTTTTAAGCCTGTTAATGTTTCTTCAACTAATGAAATCATATAACCACCTTCATTTTGTGCCTGAAGCGATTGTGATTTTAAATTCTTACCAATTTTAGAAATTATGAAGCCAGAAATCGGAATAAATATGAAAACAAAAAGAGTTAATTGCCAGCTATAAATAAACATCATTGCAATTGAAAATATAATTGTGAATGGCTCTTTAATGATAAGTTCTAATAACATAAAAAATGAATTTTGAACTTCACCAACATCACCAAGCATTCTTGCCATTACATCACCTTTTCTTTTTTCAGAATAGAATGAAACGGGTAGACTGATAACTTTATTATACATTACATTTCTTAATTTTGCTGTAACTCCATTGCGTAAATGCATCATGTGAAATGAAGCTAAGTAACCAGCAATGTTCTTAAGTAAAAAAGTAATAATTACGATAGAAACCACTAAAAGTAATGCTTTTTGAGGCGTTCCACCTTCATTGAACATTGTTACATTGTAATACATTAGATTTTCCAAGTAATCTTTAAGATGAAAGATATCTATGTATACGGGTTTTGTAGTTACTTTTTTAGTTGTGTCAAATAACACATTCATCATTGGTAACAACGTTACGTAAGATAATGTGCTAAATAGGGCATATAAAATATTGTAGAAGATATTCCAACCAATATGATTTCTAAATGGTTTTAAATAAGGTCTTAATTTTTGAATTATCTTTTTCATTCAATTAGTTTAATTGCATTGAAGCAATAATGTTTTTTATTTTGGTATCTAATTCTTTTTCTACTTCTTTAGCATTTTCAATACTGTCCAAAGTATCGTTTACACTAAAATAGAATTTAATTTTTGGTTCTGTTCCACTTGGTCTTGCACAAATTTTGCTTCCATCTTCTAAATAGTAAATTAATACATTTGATTTAGGAATGTCCAAAGCTTCAACTTCACCTGTAAACATGTTTTTAGCTGTACTGTTTTGATAATCTTCAATCATTACAACTCTTTGTTCATTTATTTCTTGCATTGGATTATCGCGCAAGTTAATCATCATTTGCTTAATTTCATTTGCACCTTCAATTCCTTTTTTCGTAATTGAAATTAAATGTTCTTTATAAAAAGCAAAGTCAACATATAAGTTTAATAATTCTTTATATAAACTACTTCCGTTTGCTTTTGCAATTGCAGCAATTTCACAAACTAATAAAATAGCAGAAACAGCATCTTTATCTCTAACTGCATCACCAACCATATAGCCAAAACTTTCTTCTCCACCACCAATAAATTCTTGGTTTGGAAAATCTTTAATGAATTTTGCAATCCATTTGAAACCTGTTAGTCCAACTTTACATTCAACTCCATAAGCGGAAGCTAAATCTAACATCATTGGAGTGGATACAATAGTTGAGCCAATGAACTGTTTGCCTGTAATCTTGTCAGCTTGTTTCCATTTTTCTAACAAAAAAGCAGTCATTACCACCATGGTTTGATTACCGTTTAGTAAAATCATTTTTCCATCTAAATCTCTAACAGCAACACCAACTCGGTCGCTATCTGGATCAGTTCCAACAACTATGTCGGCATTTATTTTTTCAGCTAAAGCAGTTGCCATAGCTAAAGCTTCTGGTTCTTCTGGATTTGGAGACTTTACTGTTGGGAAATTTCCGTCTGGAACTTCTTGTTCAGGAACAATATTTACATCATTATAACCCGCTTTTGCCAAAACAGCTGGAACTGATTTGATTGAAGTTCCGTGTAATGAAGTGTAAACTATTTTTAAGTTATCTTTTGCAGTTTGTGGTGTATTGAAACTTGCGTTTTCAACAGTTGATTTTACAAAGGCTTCATCAACATCTTTGTCTATATATTCAATTAAGCTTTCATTAGCTTCAAATTTAATACTACTGTATTTAAGATTCTCGATTATATTGATGATTTCTCCATCTTGTGGTGGAACCAATTGACCACCATCTTGCCAATATACTTTGTATCCATTGTATTCTGGTGGATTATGTGAAGCCGTTAAAACAATTCCAGCATGACAATTTAAATACTTTAGAGCAAAAGATAATTCTGGAGTTGGACGCATTTCCGAAAACAAATAAACGTGTATTCCATTGGCCGAAAAAACATCAGCCACAACTTTCGCTAAAGTGTCACTGTTATGACGACAATCGTAAGCAATGACAATTTTTAATTTTTCATCAGGAAACGATGTTTTTAAATAATCAGATATTCCTTGTGTATTTTTTCCTAGCGTATATTTGTTGATTCGGTTGGTTCCTGGACCCATTATTCCTCTCATTCCACCAGTTCCAAATTCAAGATTTTTATAAAAACTATCTTCCAATTCAGCTGGAGAAGAAGTCATCATTTCTTTAATCTCTTCTTGAGTTTTATGGTCAAAGGTTGGAGTTAACCAAATATTTACTTTATCTAATATGTTCTGTTTGATATGCATATTCTATATGTTTTCTGAAATCTTATAACGTTCTTCGTTGTTTTTTGTTCTCAAAATTATTTCACCAAGAAATCCTGCTAAAAATAATTGAGTTCCTATAATCATAGCTGTTAGAGCAATGTAAAATTGTGGTCGATTTGTAATTAATCTGCTTGTTTTATGAATAAACATTTTATCTATTCCTAAATAAAGCGCTAAACAAAATCCGATTAAAAACATTATTGTTCCTAATAACCCAAAAAGATGCATTGGTCGTTTTCCAAATTTTGAAATGAACCAAATCGTAATTAAATCAAGAAAACCATTTACAAAACGGCTCATTCCAAATTTTGAATTACCATATTTTCTTGCTTGATGAATTACTATTTTTTCACCAATTTTTCCAAAACCAGCATTCTTTGCTAGAACTGGAATATAACGGTGCATTTCACCAGATACTTCGATGTTTTTTACAACGTTATTTTTATAAGCTTTTAAACCACAATTAAAATCGTGCAATTTTACACCAGAAGTTTTTCGTGCAGCCCAATTGAAAAGTTTAGATGGAATATTTTTGAATACAACTGAATCGTATCTTTTTTTCTTCCAACCCGAAACTAAATCATAGTTTTCTTCGATAATTAAATTGTATAATTCAGGAATCTCATCTGGACTATCTTGTAAATCTGCATCCATAGTAATGATTACATCACCTTTAGCTCTTGCAAATCCAGCATGTAAAGCCTGACTTTTTCCATAATTTCTTAAAAAGCGAATTCCTTTTACGTTTTCATCTTTTTTAGAAAGTTGCTCGATTGTTTGCCATGAGTTATCAGTACTTCCATCATCTATAAAGAGCACTTCATACGAAAAATTATTCGCATGCATAACACTCACAATCCATTGATGTAACTCTGGTAAGGATTCCTGTTCGTTTAATAAAGGAATTATTATGGATAAATTCATTTAGTTAAAATTGTTCTTTTGGTTTACTTTTGAAAATAGCAGCGAAAATTAATCCAAAAATCGAACTTACTACAATATTCATAAAAAGCCCCTGAATTTGCTTACCTATACTATAGTTGTCAGATTCTTCTATTTCTTTTACGGCTTTAATAATTTCAGATGTTGGAGCTCCAAATTTTTTCATAAGGCTAGAAGTTGACTCCATAGCAACTTGCTTAACTTTTTCGGCTAACTCTAAATCGATAAGATTAAATAATATAATATTAAAAAGAACTGACATAACGACGCTTATAACCATACTAATAAAAAAAGTAGTAAAGGCTTCTTTAAATGAAAAGCTGTTATTTAATTCCTTTTTTGTTTTTGATAATAAAATTATATTTATTACTATATATAAGATTACTATAAAAAGTAATAACCACAATGAACCAAAAATGGTTAAATCAATTAAATAAGCATATAGTGTAATTGCAATAGATATTAATCCTCCAATTATTCCAAAAGTAATTCCGTTCTTTTTGATAATTTCGTTCATGGTTAGTTTGTTTTTAATTAATGTACAAATATAGAAATAATAAAGTTTACCTATATAAGTGAATAAAAAATAAAAAAAGTTACAGAAGTGCTTGTAAATTAAAAATTAAGTGTAAATTTGCACTCTCAAAATAATTAAGATTATAAACAAAAAGTTGTAGACGTTTATACCTTTTTCAATAAAACGAGAAAGCTTCAGAACGGTTTATAGCCAACAAATAAAAAAAGATTTACAAAGATGAAAAAAGGAATCCACCCAGAAAATTACAGATTAGTAGCTTTCAAAGACATGAGTAACGAAGATGTATTTATTACAAAATCGACAGTAGAAACTAAAGAAACAATTGAGCACGAAGGTGTTGAATATCCAGTTTATAAAATGGAGATTTCTAGAACTTCTCACCCTTTTTACACAGGTAAATCTAAACTTATTGATACTGCAGGACGTATTGATAAATTCAAAACTAAATACGCAAAATTCGATAAAAAATAATCGAAATTTTTCTAAATATTTAAAACCTTCCAATTTGGAAGGTTTTTTTATGGAATAAACTTTTGTAACTTTGAACTCGCAATTTAAAAATCGCAATCAACCATGAACTATATACTTTTTGACGGAACCGTTCGCAATGCATTACTGCCTTTTACTTTTACAAGGCCAGTTGCCGATATTCGAGTTGGAATTTTAACTATCAGAGAAAAATGGGAAATGTATTTAGGATACACAACAACTTCTTTGACTGAAGAATATTTAATGGAAAAATTTCCAATGGTTGAAATGGAAGAAAATGTAATGATTAATGCTTCTTTCTTGCCTAATGAAATTTTAGTAGAAATGGTTTCAAACCTAGAAACGAATCAAGCTATAGTTTATCAGGAAGAGATTGTTGCTTTCTTTACAAATGATACTCAAGAAGAAGTTGATTTTGATACGTATGATTTAATTGAGTTTGAAGATGAAATAATCCAAATCCAAAACACTTGGGATATTTTTGAGAAAAATGATATTGCCATTCGTGAAGATTTTGATTATTTAACTCAAGATAGGAAATCGCAAATCATTCCTAAGAGCGTAAACGTAATTGCACCAGAAAATATTTTTATTGAAGAAGGAGCAAAGCTAGAATTTGTGACCCTAAACGCATCAACTGGACCAATTTATATTGGAAAAAACTCGGAAATAATGGAAGGTTCTGTAATCCGTGGACCTTTTGCACTTTGTGAAGAAGCTCAAGTAAAATTAGGGTCTAAAGTATATGGAGCAACAACTGTTGGGCCACATTCTAGAATTGGTGGAGAAGTGAATAATTCAGTGCTTTTTGGATACTCAAATAAAGGTCATGATGGATTTTTAGGTAATTCTGTTTTGGGTGAATGGTGTAACATTGGTGCCGATTCCAATAATTCAAACCTTAAAAATAATTATGATGAGGTTCGTTTATGGAGTTATGAAACTGAAGGTTTTGCACGAACTGGATTGCAGTTTTGTGGTTTAATGATGGGTGATCATTCAAAATGTGGAATTAATACAATGTTCAATACAGGAACAGTTGTAGGGGTTTCAACAAATATATTTGGCTCAGGTTTTCCACGTAATTTTGTGCCAAGTTTTTCTTGGGGTGGAGCATCTGGATTCACAACGTATGTAACTAAAAAAGCTTTTGAAACAGCTAAAATTGTTATGGGTAGAAGAAAAATTGAATTCACAGAAGAAGATGCCAAAATAATGGAACATATTTTTGAGGAAACTAAAAAGTTTAGAAAAGAGTAGTTAGTTTGTAGAATTTAATATTGCTTGCCAATTTTTATTAAATATATAGATTATAATAAATATCAAAATTAATATAACACTTGTTTTTATAATAGCTTTTTTATTTTTTACTTTATTATCTTCTTGAAGTCTTGTTCTAATTTTTCGTAATAATTCAGGTGATGCTTTTTTATAGTCAATAAAATCTTCTCGATTATTAGAAGTATTTTTAAGTTTTTCTAATTTCGATTTTCTATCACGTCTATTGTTTCTAATAGAAGTAACCATACTAGATATTGCTCCGCCACCTGACATAATTTTGAGTTTAGTAATTATACGCAATTTTAATAAAAATGTTACAATTTTAAATCTGTGACAGTTTTGTTTTAAAAAATTCTTAAATTTGCAATCTCAATTTTTTGACAACGATTTCATCAATTGAGTTTACTTATGGAAAACAAAAAAAAAGTCGCATTCTACACTTTAGGATGCAAATTAAATTTCTCCGAAACTTCAACAATTGCCAGAAGTTTTCAAGACGAAGGTTTTGAACGTGTAGATTTTGAAGAAGTAGCTGATATGTATGTTATAAATACTTGTTCGGTTACTGAAAATGCAGATAAACAATTCAAGCAAATAGTTAAGAAGGCATTAAAAGCCAATGACAAAGCATTTATTGCAGCTGTTGGATGTTATGCGCAATTAAAACCCGAAGAATTAGCTGATGTAAATGGCGTTGATTTGGTTTTAGGAGCAACAGAAAAATTCAAAATCACAGATTATATTAATGATTTGTCTAAAAATGACATGGGTGAAGTGCATTCCTGTGAAATTGAAGAGGCTGATTTTTATGTAGGAAGTTATTCATTTGGGGACAGAACGCGTGCTTTCTTAAAAGTACAAGATGGTTGTGATTATAAGTGTACTTATTGCACAATTCCATTGGCTAGAGGAATTTCTCGTAGTGATACTATGGAAGGTGTTTTAAAAAATGCTGCCGAAATTGCTGCTAAAGGAATCAAAGAAATTGTTTTAACGGGTGTAAATATTGGTGATTACGGTAAAGGTGAATTTGGAAATAAAAAACACGAACATACTTTTTTAGATTTAGTAACTGAATTAGATAAGGTAGAAGGAATTGAACGTTTGCGAATTTCATCCATAGAGCCAAATTTATTAAAGAATGAAACCATTGAATTGGTTTCAAAATCAAGAGCTTTTGTACCGCATTTTCACATTCCTTTACAATCTGGGAATAACGAAGTTTTAAAGAAAATGAAACGTCGTTATATGAAGGAATTGTATGTGGATAGAGTCAATAAAATTAGAGAAGTGATGCCTCATGCTTGTATTGGTGTGGATGTAATTGTTGGTTTCCCTGGTGAAACTGATGAACATTTTCTTGAAACATATCATTTCTTAAATGATTTAGATATTTCATATTTACACGTTTTTACATATTCAGAAAGAGATAATACTGAAGCTGCCGAAATGGATGGAGTAGTGCCGAAGAATGTTCGTGCAAAGCGAAGTAAAATGTTACGTGGATTATCTGTTAAGAAACGTAGGGCTTTTTATGAAAGTCAAATTGGTACAAACAGAACTGTTTTGTTCGAAAGCGAAAATAAAGAAGGGTACATTCATGGATTTACCGAAAATTACGTCAAAGTAAAAACTCCTTGGAATCCTGAATTAGCAAATACTTTACACGAAATTAAATTATCTAAAATTGATGATGATGGTAGTGTAAGACTTGAGTTTTTAAATGTTGAGGTTTAAGGAATCATTATAAATTAACATATAAAAAAAATGCTCTTAATTTAAAAGAGCATTTTGTTGTTGTTTATATTTTTAATCCAGGAGGAAGTAATTCTCTATAACGTCTATTTTTTCTAAAAAACTTTATAAGTCTTAAGTGTGTCGGTACAACCTTTAATTTTCTTTCTTCGGCAATTGCTAAAACATTTTTAATAAATTCATCTTGTATTTCAATATCAAGATTTTCATTTTCGCAAAATTTTGTTAAAAAAATTTTACGGTCTTGTAATGAATATTCAATGGCAACTAAACCGGTGTCAGTTGTTATTTCAAATTGTCTTAAAAGTTCGTTATCTTTGATTTCCATTTTAAATATATATTGTTTTACAAAGTTACGAAACTTTTTCACATATCCCATGAGTAAGATACCAGTTTATTTAATGCCAGGTTTGGCTGCAAGTTCAACTATTTTTGAACATATAAAATTGCCAGAAGAAAAGTTTGAAGTTTTTTATTTGGAATGGTTTTTGCCATTAGATAATGAGTCAATTGAGGATTATGCTTTTCGTATGACTAAGGAAATAAAACATAAGAATCCAGTGTTAATTGGAGTTTCTTTTGGCGGAATTATAGTGCAAGAAATGGCATTACTTATAGAAACAAAAAAAGTAATTATTGTTTCGAGTATAAAATCGAATGCAGAATTACCCTTGCGAATGAAAATTGCAAAGTCTACAAAAGCCTATAAAGTTATTCCAACGCAGTTAATTTCTAATATGGATGCATTGGCGAAATATGCTTTTGGCGAGAATTTAGTCACAAGACGTTTAAAACTGTATGAAAAATATTTGCAAATGCGTGACAAAAAATATTTGGATTGGGCAATAGAAAACGTAATTTTATGGCGGAGAACGAAACCTGATGAAAATGTGATACATATTCACGGTGATTCAGATGCAGTTTTTCCAATAAGACACATTAAAAATAGTATTGTAGTGAAAGGTGCAACGCATATTTTAGTGATAATGAAGTATAAATGGCTGAATGAAAATTTACCCAAATTAATTTTAAACAATGAAGAAGATGAACCAAAAACTTAAAAAAGCGTTACAAATAACAGGAATCATGGCTATAAGCAGTATGTTTATTTATGCAGCTTCCACTACAATAGCTAGAACTAGTCCTACGGTACCTTATCCTACACTAATGAATTTTTCTGGAGAAACTGTTCCAACAACTGACAATGATGTAAGTGAGCGTTTAGATAGAGAAATGGTTACGAATATTAATTATCATTCGAATACAACTCTTGTAATTAAACGTGCAAATAAAGTATTTCCTATAATCGAGCCTATTTTAAAAAGAAATGGAGTTCCAGACGATTTTAAATATTTGGCCGTAATTGAAAGCAGTTTAGTAAATGCAGTTTCGCCAGCTGGAGCAAGAGGAGTTTGGCAATTTATGCCAGCAACAGCAAAAGAATATGGAATGGAAGTTACAGATCATGTTGATGAACGTTACCATTTAGAGAAGTCAACAGAAGCTGCTTGTAAATATTTAAATGATGCTTACAAGAAATTTGGAAACTGGACACTAGTAGCAGCTTCTTATAATGGTGGAATGGCTGGAATTAATAGAGTTTTAGAAGCACAACAAGTTTCAAGTTATTACGACGCTTTGTTCTATGAAGAAACAGGTCGTTATGTATTTAGAATTTTAGCTTTAAAAGAAATCATGAAAAATTCTCCAAAATATGGTTTTGATATTCCTCAAAATGAACTTTATGTTAATATACCTACTAAAAAAGTAGTAGTAGAAAATTCAATAGATGATTTAGCTGTGTTTGCTAAAGAACAAGGAACAAATTACAAAACAATAAAAGTTTTAAACCAGTGGTTAAGAGATAAAAAATTAACAGTTCCTAGTGGAAAAACTTACTTGATTGAAGTTCCAGAATAAAAAATTATTGAGTAATTAGTTAACCGATTTTAGTAAAGAGAAATCAAGTTTTCTAAAACTCATTGCTGTTCGGCTTGAGTAAACGGATTAAAATAGAATTAAATAAAAAATCACAAACTAGTTTATCTAATTTGTGATTTTTTATTTTCTGCTAACTGCTAACTACTAACTAAATCTTCTTCAATTGTTGTTTTAGCATTACAATCTGTTCTTTCAACATATTGTGTTTGTCTAGCTTTTTAGCTTCATTCAAATATTTAGTAGCTTCTATTTTTCTTCTTTTTGTTAAAGAAATTCCGGCTAATTGCAACTTAGCTAGGGCTAAATCCTGATCCATACTTAAACCTAGTTCAATAGCTTTCTTAAAATATTTTTCAGCTAAAGTTAAGTTTGTTTGAGAAACCATAATCCCGTTAAGGTAATTATAGTAACCTTGTTGTTTTCTGACTAAAGCAGTTTCTGGGTTTTTAATTTTATCTAGCCAAGCCTTTGCTCCATCCATGTCTTGTTTTCTCAATTTCAAGAAAGCCAATAAAATCAACTCATTCTTAAAATATAAGAAAATAAAAATTGTTGAAAAAAGGAGTAAGAAAATCCCGTTTCCAATATTACCTTCTATAAATTGATATATAGCGAAAGCAATGATTAAACCTGCTAAAATTAATTTGATATTCTTGTTAAACATACTGTATTTTTTAATTTGAAGCAAAGGTAATAAATTCTAACTAAAAAATATTTTAAAAACTACTTGTAAATGAAAAAAAGCTTTGTATATTTGCACTCGATTTATAGGAAGCTATAACAAAAAAATAAATATAGATTTTAAAGATATAAAGCAATGAGCAAGAGAACGTTTCAACCATCGAAAAGAAAAAGAAGAAATAAACACGGGTTTATGGATAGAATGAGTACTCCAAACGGAAGAAAAGTCCTTGCGCGTAGAAGAGCAAAAGGAAGACACAAGTTGACTGTATCTTGCGAACCAAGACATAAAAAATAATGATTAGCTACTAATCAATATCAAGCCGTTACTTTTATTAGTAGCGGCTTTTTTTTAAACTTGTTTATAAAATTTAATAAGTTTCAAATCTCAAAGCTTCAAAATTCAAGTAAAGAGATTATTTTTGAGCATACAACTTAACTACACAATAACAACTAACAACGAATCTGAAACAAGTTCAGATAAAACAACACACTACAATGCCAAAAGACAATTCAATCAAATCGGTTTTAATTATAGGTTCAGGTCCAATTGTAATCGGACAAGCTTGTGAATTTGATTATGCAGGTTCACAGTCAGCACGTTCTTTACGTGAAGAAGGAGTTGAGGTTATTTTGATAAACTCAAATCCTGCAACCATCATGACAGATCCTTCAATGGCTGATCATGTATATTTGTTGCCTTTAACTACAAAATCATTAATTCAAATCTTAAAAGAACACCCGCAAATTGATGCAGTTTTGCCAACAATGGGCGGACAAACGGCTTTAAATCTTTGTTTAGAAGCTGAAGATAAAGGGATTTGGAAAGATTTTAATGTAAAAATGATTGGAGTTGATGTAAATGCAATAAACATCACTGAAAACAGAGAACAATTCAAACAACTTTTAGCAAAATTAGGAGTTGGAGCAGCACCAGCTAAAATCGCAACTTCATTCTTGCAAGGAAAAGAAATTGCTCAAGAATTTGGATTTCCATTAGTAATTCGTCCATCGTTCACTTTAGGAGGAACTGGAGCTGCATTCGTGCATACTAAAGAAGAATTTGACGAAAAACTATCTTATGGTTTAGAAATGTCTCCAATTCACGAAGTACTTATTGATAAAGCGCTTCTAGGATGGAAAGAATATGAATTAGAATTACTTAGAGATAAAAATGATAATGTAGTTATTATCTGTTCTATCGAAAATATGGACCCAATGGGAATTCATACTGGAGATAGTATCACAGTTGCACCTGCAATGACATTATCAGATACAACTTTCCAAAAAATGCGAGATATGGCCATCTTAATGATGCGTTCTATTGGAAATTTTGCAGGTGGTTGTAACGTACAATTTGCAGTTTCACCAGATGAAAAAGAAGATATAGTTGCAATTGAAATTAATCCAAGGGTTTCTCGTTCATCAGCTTTAGCTTCAAAAGCTACAGGTTATCCAATTGCAAAAATTGCTACAAAATTAGCTCTAGGATATCATTTAGATGAATTACAAAATCAAATTACAAAATCAACTTCGGCTCTTTTTGAACCAACTTTAGATTATGTAATCGTGAAAATACCACGTTGGAACTTCGATAAATTTGAAGGAGCAGACAGAACACTAGGACTTCAAATGAAATCAGTTGGTGAAGTGATGGGAATTGGACGTTCGTTCCAAGAAGCGCTTCATAAAGCTACACAATCGTTAGAAATTAAACGTAATGGACTTGGTGCTGACGGAAAAGGATATAAAAACTATGAACAAATCATAGAAAAACTAACTTTTGCAAGTTGGGACAGAGTTTTCGTAATTTATGATGCAATTGCGATGGGAATTCCATTAAGCAGAATTCACGAGATCACAAGAATTGATATGTGGTTCTTAAAACAATATGAAGAACTTTTTCATATAGAAAGAGAAATTTCGAAATATAAAGTTGATACTTTGCCAAGAGAATTATTGCTTGAAGCGAAGCAAAAAGGCTATGGCGACAGACAAATTGCTCACATGATGGGTTGTTTAGAAAGTCAAGTTTATAAGTTAAGAGATGAGCAAAATATCAAAAGAGTTTATAAATTAGTTGATACTTGTGCTGCTGAATTTGAAGCTAAAACACCTTATTATTATTCAACTTTTGAAGCTGAAATTCAAAAACCAGACGGAACTATATATGTTGACAATGAAAGTGTAGTAACGGATAAAAAGAAAGTAATTGTTTTAGGTTCTGGTCCAAATAGAATCGGACAAGGAATTGAATTTGATTACTCATGTGTGCATGGAGTTTTAGCGGCTAAAGAGTGTGGTTACGAAACCATCATGATTAACTGTAATCCTGAAACGGTTTCTACTGATTTTGATACAGCTGATAAATTATATTTTGAACCAGTTTTTTGGGAACATATTTACGACATTATTCGTCATGAAAAACCAGAAGGTGTTATTGTTCAATTAGGTGGTCAAACGGCTTTAAAATTAGCTGAAAAATTATCAAAATATGGAATTAAGATATTAGGAACTTCATTTGATGCACTAGATTTAGCTGAGGATAGAGGTCGTTTTTCTGAATTATTAACAGACTTAAATATTCCTTTTCCAAAATTCGGAATTGCTGAAAGTGCTGAACAAGCTTCAATTTTAGCAGATACTTTAGATTTTCCATTATTAGTTCGTCCTTCTTATGTTTTAGGTGGACAAGGAATGAAAATTGTAATCAATAAGCAAGAATTAGAAGAGCATGTAATTGATTTATTAAAGTCAATTCCAGGAAATAAATTACTATTAGACCATTATTTAGATGGAGCAATAGAAGCTGAAGCTGATGCAATTTGTGATGCTGACGGAAATGTCTACATAATTGGAATAATGGAACACATTGAGCCTTGTGGTGTACATTCAGGTGATAGTAACGCAACTTTGCCACCATTTAATTTAGGTGAATTTGTAATGCAACAAATAAAAGAACATACATACAATATTGCAAGAGCTTTAAAAACAGTTGGATTAATAAACGTGCAATTTGCTATTAAAGATGATACTGTTTATATCATTGAAGCCAACCCAAGAGCTTCAAGAACGGTTCCTTTTATAGCAAAAGCTTATGGTGAGCCTTACGTAAATTATGCTACTAAAGTAATGTTGGGGCATAATAAAGTTACTGACTTTAAATTCAATCCACAATTAAAAGGATATGCAATTAAGCAACCTGTTTTTTCTTTTAGTAAGTTTAAAAATGTAAACAAAGCTTTAGGACCAGAAATGAAATCAACTGGGGAAAGTATTTTGTTTATTGATGATTTAAAAGATGATCAATTCTACGAATTGTACTCAAGACGTAAAATGTATTTGAGTAAGTAATATAAATAGAAGTCCTCGTAATTGGGGACTTTTTCATTATACTCTAAAAAATGTGCGAGTAGCACATATACATCTTTTTCTGATGAGATAAGTAATTTTTTACCTGATTTAATAAACTGAGTTTTGTACTAGATTTTCCGCTATATTTCGTTTAAATCATTTTTAAAATGAATACTTTATGGTTGAAATTATTATTCTATAGTAATTATTTGTCCACAACTAATTTCGTGGTTATTAATTTTATAAATTAGTTTTTCTTTTTGTAATTCAAAACCCGCTCGTACCACACCATTTATTCCTTGATTAGAAATTGCAACGATATAAAAAAGATGTGAGTCATTTTGTGAAATACTTGTTGTAAATTCGGTCGGTTTGTCAATGTTTTTATCTAAAAATAATTTTAAATCCAAACCATAATTTGGTAAGGGTTCTTTTTCAAGTGTCATTTTTTCAATTGGAAAATACAAATTAAAGTTTACATTTGGTGAAGAAGGAATAATGAATGAATCACTCGATAATTTTATTTTAATTTCTAAGTTAGTGTCAGTTTCATTTGTTATACAAGTCCAAAATATTGCAAAAACATATTCTTTACCATTTTGTGCGGTATATTTTTGTCCCCCTTTTGGATAACTATTCTGAATCGTAATAACTTTATTTATAGAATCATCGTATTTAAACTCGGTATGAAACTTTTGTCCCATTACTGTGAAGAAAGAAAAAAATATTGTAAAAGTGATTAGTGATTTCATCAGTTTGTTTATGTTTTTTGCTTGCACACGTCATTTTTCGGCTTTGGGTCGAATGTTTGTGATTGATACCTGACCATAACAAATATAGATAAAATTCTGGTTCATAGTGGCTTTTCTGGAAGGAAAACCAAGCCTAAGTCGTTGAACAAAAACGTTGTTAGCGGTAGTTTATTGTTTATAAAAGAAATGTCCCTTTTCTATAATATCCTCCCAATTTTCATTTGTTAATTTTTTAACTTTAAGCTCTTTGAATAATTTTTTAGGACCTTGAATAGTCATTGTATATTGGTCTCTATTTTTTTTGTTTTTCTCATTTACTGCGTAAATTAAACGATATTCATTCTTTTCTATAATTTTTTCAATATAAGGTGTTAAAAATTCACTTATAGCTTTTGGGCTCGAAAATTTTGAAGATTTTTTAAATTCAATCTCAAAACTACCTTCGTATTTAAATTGTGGCGAGTAATCAAACAAAAAGTTTATATTTTTTTTCTGTTCGATTAAATAATTTTCATATTCTGTTTTGGAACTAAATACTTTAACTTCATGAATATAATTAAATGTAAAATTTAAGTTTAAATCTGATATTTGCTTTAAGTCAAATTTATATGTTTTCCATCATGAGTCATTGCACTTTTTAGAGTTGGATTAATTGTCCAAGAACCAATTTCTTTATTGTTTTTTACAACTGTTAGTTTAAAGTTTGGTTTCTCTGATGAATTTGGAACTTCATTTCCTAACTTTATATTTTTTATAAAGTCAATAATTTTGGTCGAATCTTCAATTATAAAATTATACATTTCATAAGTTTTACTTTTATCGTAATGAGGAATTCTACCAATAATTTTTGTTGTATTGTCTACTTTTAAAGAGTCGAAAAGTGTTTTTTGACCAATTACAAAATTTGGAATAAAAGTTATAATAATAAATAGAAATATTGTTTTCATTTGTTGTATTAAGTTATTGAATTCTCCATGTTGTTTTATTATTGCTCATAACGGTTTGCGGCTTTGTTTCAGTGGCTTTGATTAGTCACTGACCAAAGCAAATATAAAACAAAATTACGAATCATAGAGGTTTTTCCGAAGGAAAAACCAAGCCCAAGCCATTGAACAAAACCGCTGTTGTGCGTAGTATTATTTTTTAGAGTAAAGATCTTCGGCTTCTTTTCGAGACTTTTCGAAAATATCTTCTCCAAATTTTTTCAACACCAACTCTTTCATTGTTTTTAAATAACATTCAGAATAGTCGGTAATTACACAGCCTCCATTTCGTGTTATAATACCATATTTTTTTTTGCGATAATCATTAATGAATTTATTCAATTCAGGATTTGTTTCGAACATAAGTCCGTATGATAAGCATTTATAAGTCCCTTTTTCAGCGTCAATTTTAGCGTCTTCTATTCCTTTTTCACAAGTTACTTTTGTCCAAACAATCGAATCTTTTTCGGTTTTGTTTTTTTCTTGACCGTAAATCAATCCAAATGTTAATGTGAATATAAAAGTTAAAAATGTTTTCATATTGTAGGGTTTCTAAATATTACGCACAACGTTTTGCGGCTTTGTTTCAGTGGCTTTGATTAAGCACTGATCAAAGCAAAAATAAAACAAAATTACGAATCATAGAGGTTTTTCCGAAGGAAAAACCAAGCCCAAGCCATTGGACAAAACCGTTGTTGTGCGTTCGTTTTTATTCTATTTCTTTAAGTTTTTCTAATGTGTTTTTTAGCCATTCCTCATTAACAGTCTTTAATTTTCTATTTACAGAAATTTGTTTTTCTATAAGTTTTATAAAATCTTTGTCTTGAAATTCCTCAATTGCTTCTAAAATTAAAGAACCAAATTCATCTATTTTTTTAAGCTCTTTAATTAAAATTTCTTTTATTTTAATATCTTTTCGTTTAGCTAATCCAAAAATTGCTTCTTCTCTAGTTATTTCATCATTATCATTCACTCTTTCCCACAAAGCTCTTCTAATTTCGGAATTATCTATTTCAATTTGAGTACCTAAACCAAAAGTTGCCCAATCTCTAATATCAGAATCTTTATCATTACTCAATTCAATAAGCGTCTTGATTGCTAAATTTTCTGTTTTTGATAAAATTGCAGAAATAAGACTGTGTTTTATTAGAACACTTCTATTTTTTTTGAAAGAACAGATAAAATTGATTTGGTTGACTGTTAAGTTTTCATTATTATGTCCAATTGCGTAGAGAATAGAACTTAAAACTTTTTTATCTTTTTCAGTTTTTAAAAGTTCAAAAAATCTTTTTAGTATAATTTTTTTATGCAATCTTGGATAACCAAATTGAGCTAAAACATTTATTCCAATTATTTTTTCTTTTATATTTTCAGATTTTGTGAATAAAAAAGATTTTTCAAATATGTCTTTAGATTTTCGTTTTCTTAATTCACTAATATAATTCCAATAATTCCTTGTTGACTTATTTTTCAATAATCTTTCAAAGATTTTTTCATTAGAATAATTAGTTATTTTTTTCAAAATACGGTTGATTTTTATTCGTTACGCCCAAAATGACGCACAACGGTTAGCGGCTTGTGGCAGTTGCGTAAATTTAGCACTTAATTTCACAAGTA
>TARA_R110000850_G_scaffold115256_5_pt1 | contig 72543 bp, 72 predicted proteins | sample TARA_R110000850 | Tara Oceans TARA_R110000850 (sample SAMEA4397586) | marine metagenome | biome: Polar Biome; feature: [SRF] surface water layer (ENVO:00010504); material: water (ENVO:00002006), including particulate matter (ENVO:01000060) such as... | depth 5 m
ATATGCTCTGACACAAAAGAATAATGCTCTGACATAAAATAATTACGATATAACAGTAAAAAATAAATTAATCCGCGAAAATCCGTTTAATCTGTTTAATCCGCGTTCCAAAAAAAAACATAAAAAATAAAACTATCAACGTTAAAAAAAACAAAAGACCATTTACGAACCCACAACAATTCCTTAAATTTAGAAAACCAACAAAAAAAGATTACAGAAAACAGATTACAGACAACAAACATCCAACAACTCACAACTGACAACCGACAACAAAAAAACCAACTGAAACAAAAAAAACAACTGAAACAAACACAAACATGATACTAGACAACAACAAACTAATAGCCTTCACACCCCTATTCTACTTAGTATGGTCAGATGATTTGCTAACCCAAAAAGAATTTGAAACCCTACATACTTTTATAACAGCCCAAACTTGGCTTTCCCAAAAAGAACAAGAATACCTCTTACACAAAATTGATGTAGCCAATCCTCCTTCCAGAGAAACTTTACACACTTGGTACATAGAATTAAAAGAAATAATAAGGCAGCATCCCAACAGTCACTCACTATATGATATCGCACTAGCTTTATCCCACAACAACGTACACATAAAAGCATTAGCAACCGCTTTCAAAAAAATAGAAATCGATTTAGGAATTTTAGGAGAAGAATTCATCAGCAATTTCAAATCAAATGAAGACACCTTCACCTCCAAAAGCCAAACCAACACCAATTTTGAGGTAACCAAACTAACAACCTTTTTAGACGGAGCACAAGCTCCCATCATAAACAAAGTAAAAGAAGTACTTTCAAGACCAGAGTTTGCCTATGAAACGACAACAGACGTAAACATTTATAGAGAAACCGTCTACGAATGGTGTAAAACCTTAGCCAAAGAAAATTTTGGAAACATGGCTTATCCCAAAGAATACGGTGGTGGAGAAAACATAGAAGACTATTTCGCCATCATGGAAACCTTAAGTTACCACGACCTAAGTTTAGTCATAAAGTTCGGAGTACAATTCGGACTTTGGGGCATGAGCGTCCATTCTTTAGGAACAGCCAAGCATTACGAAAAGTATTTAAAAGATATTGGTTCCCTAAAACTACCAGGTTGCTTTGCCATGACAGAAACAAATCACGGTTCCAACGTAAAAGGACTAGAAACCACCGCGACTTACGATCACAAAACCAAAACATTTACCATACAAACCCCAAACAAAAACGCCCAAAAAGAATACATAGGCAACGCAGCCGTTCACGGACAAATGGCCACAGTATTTGCCAAACTAATCATAGACGAAGTAGATTACGGAGTAAATGCCTTCATAGTTCCCATAAGAGACGAAAAAGGAAACACCTTAAATGGAGTCACCATAGGAGATTGCGGCCACAAAATGGGCCTAAACGGAGTCGACAACGGTACTTTAAGTTTCGATAACGTCGTAATTCCAAAAGAAAACATGTTAGACCGTTTCGCATCCGTAAATGAACAAGGACAATTCGAAAGTCCCATTGCCAGCGACAACCGAAGATTCTTCACCATGTTAGGAACTCTAGTCGGTGGCCGAATAGGAATTCCCCGTTCAGCCCTAGCAGCCGCCAAATCAGGATTAACCATAGCCATAAAGTACGCAGACCAAAGAAGACAGTTCGGTCCAGAAGGTGGTTCTGAGATTCCAATCCTAAATTACAGAATACACCAAAGAAGATTGTTACCACACTTAGCCAAAACCTATGCCATTCACTTCGGTTTGCAATACCTAACCAATCGTTTCACCAAAAGAACCGAAGCACAAATGCAAGAAATAGAAGCTTTGGCAGCAGGTATGAAAGCCTATTCCACATGGAGCACCACCGCAGTATTACAAGAATGCAGAGAAGCCTGTGGAGGAAAAGGGTACTTATCAGAAAACAGAATCGATGCCCTAAAGAACGACAGCGAAATCTACACCACTTTCGAAGGAGACAACACCGTACTAATGCAATTGGTAGCCAAAAACAGATTATCAGAATTCAGAAAATCTTTTGGCGAAATGAATTCCATGGGTCTCTTAAATTACGTATTCGAAAATGCCAAAACAGCATTGGCTGAAAAAAATCCAATCACAACCAGAAACACAGACGAAACCCATTTATTAGATAGTGAATTCCACCTAAAAGCTTTTCAATACAGAGAAAAAAGCATTGTAGCTTCAGCCGCAAACCGAATCAAAAAACTAATAGACAAAGGCATGGAACCTTATGATGCCTTCAACGTAGTGCAACATCAAATGATAGATGTAGCACAAGCTTACTTAGAACGAGTAACATTAGAACAATTCCAACAAGCAATTGAATCGGTCAAAGATGAAGCAGTCAAAACAGCCTTAACCAAATTAGCACAATTGTATGCGCTTCACCAAATAGAAAACAACAAAGCCTGGTATTTAGAACAAGGTTACATGGAAGCCGTAAAAACCAAAGCCGTTAGAAAAATGGTCAATCAATTATGTTGGGAAATAAGACCAGATGCCGTATCTTTAGTAAATGCATTCAATATTCCCGACAGTTGTTTAGCAGCACCAATTGCTTTTCAATAAACAGAAAAATATAATTTAATTTAAAACACAACTAGTATGAGCCAACCAGACTTCAGCCAATTAAAAGCACTATACATAAACTGTACTCTAAAGAAATCACCAGACAAAAGTCACACTGATACCTTAATGGATGTGTCCAAAGAGATCATGAAAAAAGAAAAAGTCAGTTTAGAAGAATTCCGATTCATAGACCACAACATAGCCACAGGAATCTACCCAGACATGACCGAACACGGCTGGAAAGAAGACGAATGGCCAACCCTTTTCAAAAAAGTCAACGAAGCAGACATCCTAATAGTAGGAACACCTATATGGTTAGGAGAAAAATCTTCAGAATGCCAAAAGCTAATCGAAAGATTATACGCAATGAGCGGAAAAACAAACGAAAAAGGACAATACCTATTCTACGGAAAAGCAGCAGGTTGCGTAATAACAGGAAACGAAGACGGAGTAAAACATTGCGCCATGGGAATTTTATACGCATTGCAACACGTAGGCTATTCCATTCCACCCCAAGCCGATGCAGGTTGGATAGGAGAAGTCGGACCAGGACCAAGTTACGGTGACACCGATTGGCAAGGCAAAAAAATCAGTCCACCCTTAGGAACAGATTCCAACTTCACCAACAGAAACACCACCTTCATGACGTATAATCTATTACACCTAGCCAACATGCTAAAAAACCAAGGAGGCTACCCCAACTACGGAAACTCAAGAGAAGAATGGGACAACGGAAAACGCTGGGAGTTTGAAAATCCAGAATACAGATAAAAAATAACTTAAAAAAAAATTTAATTCTATATCAACAATACATTATAATTTTTAAAAAAGGTTACTTCTAAACTTATGTAAGATATTAATTAACCAAATAAATTTTTGACTATATTTGATAATATGTAAATTTATAGTAAACTTCAAACTAAATCAATATGAAAAAAATTACTTTTGGACTATTATTTCTACTAAGTTCATACTTTAGTTTTTCCCAAACATACTACAGTAATTATCTTGATATGACTTCTGAATGGAGAACTTATATTTCTGGTTGGAATGGGTTTTCTGGTGGATTTACAAATCATATAACCACTTATTTCGATGGATTTGAAACAATTAATGGATATATGTATTATAAACAATACGTAAAAAATCAATATAATTCTGTTGATTTTGTTGGCAATCCAGTTAGTCAATTAACTTTAACTTCGTATTATTATGTTAGAGAAGATCCAAATGGAAAATTTTATATTTTAGACCCAAATAACTCAAATGGTGAATCAGTACTATTTGATAATCAACAAATACTAAACGCACAAATAGGAGATCCTTTCCCGGGTTCTTCTTCAACATGTAATATCCAAGCTATTGAGACTATTTTTCTTGGTTCGACTCCACTAAAAAAAATAAATGGAACAAACCTTAGCACACAAAGAGGCTCACTTGAAGGTGTCGGAGAAATTGGTTTAGCCTGCGGAACAGGTGTAGAAGGTAATACTACATTAATGTGTTACACTAAACAAGGAATAACCGTGCAATTTGGAACAATTGATTGTAATTCATTTCCAATACCTGTTAGAGTAAATTTAGCCATAAACACAAATGCTTTATCAGAAAATAATTTAAAAGTCTATCCAAATCCAACAAGTAATAGTTTTAAAATAAATGTTTCATCTGATTTTTTAAACCAAAAATATCAACTTTATAATATACGTGGAATATTAATATTAGAAGGTTTTCTTAAAGAAGATGAACAAGAAATTGATATTGAAAAATATGCTAACGGAATCTATATTTTGAAAGTTGTTGGAAAAGATGCTACTCAAATTAGAAAAATAGTAAAAGAATAAATATACTAAATAAGTAAAAAAAAACCAACTCTATTTTGAGTTGGTTTTCTGTTTTTAATATTTGAATGTTCCGTATTCACTAGTAATAGTCAACTTCTTAGTAGGACTTTCTTCCACTCTACCTACAATTTGAGCCTCAACCCCAAATGATTTTGAGATTTCGATGATGTCATTAGCGATAGATTCGTCTACATAAAGTTCCATTCGGTGTCCACAATTAAACACTTGGTACATTTCTTTCCAATCTGTTTTAGATTGCTCTTGTATCAATTTAAATAAAGGAGGCACAGGAAATAAATTATCTTTAATAACATGTACATCATTCACAAAATGCAACACTTTAGTTTGAGCTCCACCACTACAGTGAACCATTCCACAAATTTCTTTAGGAGTATATTTGTCTAAAATCTTTTTAATAATAGGAGCATAAGTTCTAGTAGGAGAAAGCACCAACTGACCAGCGTCAATAGGACTACCTTCAACCTCATCCGTCAATTTAACTTGACCAGAATAAACCAATTCACTAGGTACAGAAGCATCAAAACTCTCAGGATATTTCTCAGCCAAATACTTATGAAACACATCATGACGAGCAGAAGTTAAACCATTGCTTCCCATTCCACCATTATAACCTTTTTCATAAGTAGCTTGTCCAGAACTCGATAATCCAACGATTACATTTCCTGGTTTTATATTAGCATTGTCAATTACATCAGCACGTTTCATTCGAGCCGTAACTGTTGAATCCACAATAATAGTTCTAACTAAATCTCCAACATCAGCAGTCTCACCACCCGTAGAATGAATCGTAACACCAAATGATTTTAACTCAGCAAGTATTTCTTCTGTTCCATTAATAATAGCGGACAAAACCTCAGCAGGAATTAAATTCTTATTACGACCAATTGTGGAAGAAAGTAAAATATTATCCGTTGCACCCACACATAACAAATCATCAATATTCATAATCAATGCATCCTGTGCTATACCTTTCCATACCGAAACATCACCAGTTTCTTTCCAATACATATAAGCCAACGAAGACTTTGTACCAGCACCATCGGCATGCATAATTATACAATAAGCATCATCATTAGTTAAATAATCAGGGATAATTTTACAAAAAGCTTTAGGAAAAAGCCCTTTATCAATGTTTTTAATAGCATTATGAACATCTTCTTTAGCAGCAGAAACCCCTCGAAGATTGTAACGTTGACTTGAATCAGAACTCATATTCTTGTATGTTGTGTTGTTGTTCAGCAAAGATATAAAAATGATTAAGGATAATCTAATGAAAAGAGATTTTCGGATGTTCAGATGTTCGGATTTTCGGAACACAGATTTAAGAAATTGGAGAAATCAATAAAATTAGAACGCAGATTAATAATCAATCTATGCAAACTATGAAAAGCAAAGCGACTAATACACAAACAAAGTCTATGAAATCTATGTGGTAAAAAAAAGAGAAGCTGAATAAAGTTCAGCTTGACAAGGTTGAGATTAATTTTTATTTTTGAAATTGTTATTGAAATTGTTAATTATCAATCTTTATTTTATAAAAACCATTCTCGGTTTCAACTTCATATTCAAAACCTTGAACAGTTACACTTTTAAGAAAATAATTAGTAGTACATCTGGTTTCACTTTTGTAAACCTCAGAAACAATTGGAATAGAAATTTGATTATCTAATGTAATAGTAGTTGTAAAAGTCCCTTCAGACCAAGAAGGAATAATTTGAATAATATTTGCATTATCCTGAGCTATAAAAAAGTACGAATTAGTATTTGTAGCAGGAGCAGTTGAAACTGACAATTGATTTTCAGTGTAAGTTCCGTTTGTAAAAACATTTTCATTTGTAGTTGAGTCAACAATCTCAACAAAAAAATAAGGTGGCCCAGTTGAAGCTTCTGGACAATCATCTGCTTTATCACAAGAGAACAAAAACAGAAAAAACAATATAAAGGCAAGTGTTTTTGAATTCATAATTCGCAACTAATAATTCATAATTAAAATCATTTTTTCACAATCAAAATCTCAACTCTTCTATTTGCTATACGTTCCTCTTCATTTTGCTCCGGAATTGGGTACAAAGGCATCGAACTTCCAAAACCTTGAAAGCTAACTCTCGCAGCAGGTATTCCTTTAGCAACTAAAAATAATTTTACGGCTTTTGCTCTTTCTCTCGATAGCATTATGGATCTAGAATCAGTAACATCTGTATTACAACACACATGTCCTTGCACTTGAATAACCAAACGAGGATTAGTTCCCATAATGTATACCAAATCATACAAAGTAGGTCTTGATTCGCTCATAACTCCAAACGTATTGTGATAGAAATTAATATCTTTTAAGATTAACGTTTTTCCTTCTTTCGTTTTGGCAATTCGTTCTTCTAAAGGTGCGTCATCAGAAATAGTTTCTTCAATAACTTCTGAAGTAGAATCAACGGCAACAACAATTTCTTCTTTGATTCCTAAAATTTCGTTTTCTCTGGCTAAATCTTTTTCTTCTATGTAGTAAATTGTTACTTTTCTATTTTCAGCTTTGTTTTTAGATTGGTTAAAGTTCTCTCCATAACTTCGACTTTCAAAATCTTCTCTAAAAGGAACTTTTTCTTTTATAATATCAAAAACATAATTTACTCTTTTTTTGGATAATGTATCGTTGTAACCACTGGTTCCATCTTCATCGGTATATCCATTTATAGCAACAATTTTGTCTTTTATATGAAGATTCATCCATTCGTTTAGCTTCTTATTTTCTGATTTAGTCAATTCGAATTTATCGCTATTAAAATAAACTACAAACTGCTCTTGAGCAAAAGTATTCGCTATAAAAAAGAAAAGAAAAATGGATAAAAAAGACTTCATTTTAAGGATTTTAATTCAGAAACTAAGTAACAACATTTTTATTACATAAAAAAACGTGCCATAATTAATTTTCGAGAATCATAACCTCAACTCTACGATTAGCTATTGCTTCTAAATATGTTTTTTCAGGAATCTTATAAATCGGTTGACTACTTCCATATCCTTTATAACTAATTCTGTTTTTATGAATGCCATGATCCACTAAAAACTGTTTAATAACTTTAGCTCTATTGTGTGATAATTTAATAGAAATCTTGTCGGCTACATTAGGATTACAACAAACATGTCCTTGAACTTCAATAACCAAGTTAGGCTGTTTTTGCATCACCATAAGCAATTCATTAAGAACTGGAAATGAATCGTTCATAAACTTTTTTTCATTCAAGTAGAAATTAATATTCTCAATTTTTACAGTTGTACCAATTTTAGCATTGATAATTTTTTCTTCTAAAGAAATATTCTTGGCAATAATTTCTTCAATTATAACTACATCATCAACCAAATCAATAATTTCTGGTTTAGGTTTTTCAATACCTACTATTTCATTTTCAAAAGCTAAATTTTCCTCTTCAATATAATAAATCGTTACTTTTCTGTTTTCTGCTTTAGTCTTAGATTGGCTAAAGTCTTCACCATAACTTCGACTTTCAAAATCTTCTCTAAACGGAACTTTTTCTTTAATTACATCAAAAATATAATTAACTCTTTTTTGGGCTAAAGTATCATTATAACTATTGCTCCCATCTTCATCTGTGTAACCGTTTATGGCAATAATTTTATCGTTAGTGTGAAATTTTATCCAATCATTAAGTCTTTTATATTCTGTTTTAGACAATTCGAACTTATCAGTATCAAAATAAACAACAAATTGTTCTTGAGCAGATGATATAAAATTAGAAAATAAAAATAGTAGTAGTAATAGGTTTTTCATTTTAAAATTAATTTTCTAATATCATGATTTCTACTCTACGATTGGCAATTCGTTGTTCTTCATTTTTCTCTGGAATGGAATACAAAGGCTTTTGACTTTTAAAACTCTTATAGCTTAGTCTGTTTTCTTCAATTCCGTTATTAATCAGAAAAACATAAACGGCTAATGCTCTAACTTTTGCAATGTCTTCAATTTTATCAGCTTCATAAATAGATTGACAACAAATATGACCTTGAATCTCAATTTTAAGTTTTGAATATTTATTCATTATTGTCAATAATTCTTCTAAAACGGGTTTAGAATCGGGCAAAACTTCACCTGAATTATTATAGAAATTTAGGTTTTTTAAAACAATACTTTTTCCAGAAGAGTTTGTGGTAATGAATTCGTCTAAGGTTTGATCATTCAATTTATAATAAACATCTACTCTTCTATTTAAATCTTGAATAGAATCTTGTTTAAAATCTTCGCCAAAGGGTTTAAGCATTGATTTTGAAACTACTTTTTGAATTTTTAATTTATCCAAAATAAAATTAATTCTCTTTTTAGCTAATTGTATATTGTATTCATTACTTCCAACATAATCACAATACCCTTCTACTCTAATGACTTTTGCTGTTGGGTTTGCATTTAACCAGTTATTAAAATTTTCTTCTTGTGAAAGATTAAAAGAACTTTTATTGAAATCAAAATAAAAACTTTGCTTGTTTTGACTAAAACAAATGGTTACAAAAAGAAGTAAAAATAATCGCATAAAAAATTTAACAGAAAACGTTTAGTAGTTGTTTTTTAGTATAACATTTTAAATAAAATTTATTCCCAATCAGGCATAGTTGTACCAGAGAAAAGAGTTACTCTTGAATCAATTGTTCCTATCTGATATTTTTGAATATAACGTGTACTCAAAAAGTCATTAGATGTGTTTACAAATATTACTTCGGCTTCATTTGGAGAATACCTTACATCTAAATCAACCGTTCCTGGTGGTTTTTGTGTTAATATTTCTGAAGTAGTTCCTGTTGAAAAAACATGTTGAAATATTCTAGTGTCTAGTTGTCTGTAGTTGGCATTTTCAAAACCAGAAACATCTCTAGTGAAAAGTAGTTTTTGTCCTGAAACTGAAAAATTCAATCCTCCAACAGCTCCAGCTATAGGTGTTATGACTTGTGTTAAAAAAGCACCACTAGAGCTAATTATGTAAATTTCTGCAGTGTAACCGTTAAGGTTATTTGTTTTTATTGCAATTTTAGTTGCATCAAAACTCCAATCACATTCAGAAATTAATTTACTTGTTGGTGTTTGATAAATTTGAGTAAGTCCACTTCCACTACTGTTAATTCTATATAAACGATCAAAATTAGGATAGATAATTTGGCTTCCATTTGCGTTCCAAGAGAAGTTAATATAATCTGAATTAAAACCAGCAATAGGGACATTATTTGTGACTTTAAAAATATTTGTTCCATCAGGATTCATAATATAAATATGATTTTGTGCTCCATTAGAACGAATAAATGCTATTTTATTGGATTGGTTATTTTTTCTTGGTCTCCAACTATTAGTTGCTGAATCGGTTAATTGAATTTCATTTCCATCATCATCACTAGTAAAGATTACATTATTTTGTCCAATTTTCTTCACATATAAAAAACGAGTTATTGGAAATTCAGTAGTAGAAAATGATTTTATTGAGCTATATACCAATGCATTAATTCCGTCTGAAGCAGTTACTTGCCAAAAGTATTTAACACCATAAACTAAATTTGTCAATTGAAAAGTTGGTTCTGTAATATTAGGATATGTTATTTCATCAGTATTAGCATCATTTTTTAGTATAACTTGAAAAATCAAAGTATCATCATCTGGATCAGTAGCCGTCCAACTCAAATCAACTTGAATATCTTGATTTGTTGCATTATCTGCTGGTAAAACCAAGACTGGTGTATCAGGTGGACGATTTTCACTCGTTGACAATTCTAATTCAAAAACCAGTTCAGTGTTAGCACCATTTGCAATTGTTGCTGCTTCGAACTTGGTTATATATCCATCTTTTTTTGCTTGGTAAGAATAATCTCCAATTGGTACATCAATCATGCTGAAATTACCATTTGCATCAGTAAAAACAATACTAGAATTAGGACTAGAAAATACTTTTACATTTGGAATAGGTTCAAAAGTACCTGACTCAACTACTCTACCCGAAACGGTTCCGAACTGAATTTCATCAATAGCTTCTTCACTACAAGAAAAAAGGAGTAGTAAAAAAAACAAGCTTAATTTTATATAACTATTTTTCATATTTCTTTATATTAAATGCTATTTAAAATAATAAGTTAATCCAGCTCCAAATCGATAATAATAATCATCTCTTTTTCCTGCAATTAAAAAATCTACCTCATCACTAAAAGTTAGGTTATGTTCTCCAAAAAGTCTTAATCCAAAACTATTGGAAACTAAATATTCTAACCCAAGTCCATATTGAAATTTAAAATGTGTAAAGTCATTCGTTTTATTTGTTCCATAACCAATTCCACCAAAAACAAATGGTGTTAGTTGGTCTTTTGGTAAAAATAAAATTTCAGTATTGGCGTCAAAAGTTAAATATTCATAGCTTTTTCGATTCTTAGTGTCAAATTTATTCCAGCTCGTTGATAAGGATAAATTAATGCTTTCATTAAAAAAATACTTTAAACTACCTTTAACAAAAGGTCTCAAAACTGGATTAGGGTAATCTCCTTGAATCCTTGTTACACCACCAGCAAATTCTAAAGCAAAATCGGATCTTCTTTTAGTTAATTTTCTATTGTAAATTGCAGATGAGTCAGCAATAGATTCTGCTATATCATATTTTTTTATCAATTCATCAATCTCATCTTGAGGTGCGTCAGCTATCCAAATTTTATCTTTTATACCTTCTAAAACTAAAGATTCAACAGCTTTTTCAATAGCTTCTGTAACTGCCATCTGAACAGGTTCGTTTGTTGTATATCCAGTTTCGACTTCTAAAAGCCTTTTGAATTTTACATATCTAAAAAAACTTTGATCAATTGCTTGTGAGAAAAGTGTTTTTGAGACATAAACTGATTTTAATATTTTTCCATTAGAAGTTGAAATCATTCTAAGATAAATTGTTACTCTATCTTGTCTATATTTTGTAGAACCACCGGCACCAAAATAACGTGCACCAAATCCACCAGTAATAATATTTGAATCATAAGAAACAATTCCACCTTCAAGTAATACTCCAGCATATAATAGTGGTGTTAATTGAGGTTCATTAGTGCTTTTTGAATATTCTTGTCTTGTAGAACGAATAAGGTTTCGTTCTTGTAAAAGGTTACCAATATTTTCCCGTTCAATTGGTATAAACCATTTTGAATCTTCTAGTGCTTTAATTAAAATGGAAGTTGCTCCTTGAGTTACAGCTGTACTAAAAGTACTTCCTACTTCTGAAGCTTTGTATTGACCGGTTTGATCTCTAAACTTATAAATTCCTATTACAACAGGTTCTTTTGGTTTAGGTAAGTTTTTTAATAATGATGTTGCAGGTGTGCTTTCACCAATAATGGCTCTTTCAATCCCTAAAGGTTGATTATAATAAGCACTACAACCATATAAAAAATAAATGGCGAAAAAAAAATAGTAGAATTTTTTCATAAATAAATTTACGGATTTGGGATAATTACTTGCGTTTGTTCACCAGTAGTAGTATCTAAAATACTTATTGTTAATCCACCTTCTGATGGATATACATCTATAGATAAGCTTCCAAAAGTATATGTTCCTTCTGAGATTCCATCATTGCCAAATTGTTCTGCAAATAATGATTTAGAAACTTGATTTAAAAGTTGAGAATTTAAATTATCAATAAATTTTTCTAATTCAGATTTTTTATCAGTTTCTATCCCACTGTCCTTTAGTTTATTTTGAGATTCGGCTGAACTTAACAGCCATTGATAATTAAAAGTGTCCCCACCAAATGCAGGGTTTTTTGGTTTATAAACCAAATCTTGCGCATTCATTGAAAATGAAAAAAGCACCGTTACTAGTAGTAGGATTGAAAACTTCATGATTATAGGCTTTTATTTAATACTGGGTAATATATTTTTTTTCGTTTTCTAATTTCTTTAAAAACTGATAGGTTTCATATAATGCCGTTTTTGCCATTGCTTCGAGAAATTCTTCATCTGGTCTTGCTAAAAATTCAAACACAATGTCATTTTCAATCATAATTACTATTTTGGTATTTCTTCCAAAACTTAATTCTTCATTTATTTTGACAATTTGTTTAGCATTCAGGTTGTAATCTCTGTATAAATAATAAAAACTATCATAAAAGTCTTTTCCAATTTTGGTCTTTGTATCGTCAGTTACAATTCCTGTCATTTCAAAACCATCCTCTTCTAATATTATAACTCTATCCTTTTTTTTTTCGTCGCTAATTACGACTCTATCTTTACTAACAATTTGATTGTTTTCATCATAAAAAAGCAACAGAACTATTATTTCGTCTTCGCTACTTCTATTAATTTGCGTTGTTGAAAGGTTTTTGTTTTCATTTGCTTCCAAAGTAAAAACACCTTCTTGAGCATTTGTGGAACGATTTTCTGTTTTTAAATTCTTTTTAATTACTGATAATTTATAAGTCATACTTTGTAGAATGTCTGTTAAATTTTCAGCAGTTCCTGTTATTTTAATATTTCCTTCTACTTCTTCAAGAACAATTTTTGCTTTTACATCAACTTCTTTATTTTGAGCATAAAAAGTAAAATTCACTAAAAGTAAAAAAGCAAAAAGCATTGAATACGTAGTAGAATTTTTCATTTTATTGATTAATTATAATTATTGAAGTACCATTTCCCGTTTGAGAAATTTTCATATCTTTTGACAATGAATTAGTACCTATATTCTGTATGGTTTGATTATTTCCATTTTGATTCATTTCCATATTCACTTTATAATTTGAGTAATATGTTAAATCACTAATCGTATTATTATCTCCTGTTTGTGTTATTTTTTGATATAATTCTGCTGTGTTTTTAATTAAATCAATCGAATTATTAAAACCATTTTGAGACATAAATAGTTTTGAATTATCAGAGTTAACAGCTGCATTAATTACATTAAAATCTCCTATTTGTTGAATATTTACATTATTTTGGTTTAATTGGACTGGATTTAATTTATCCGTCATGTTAGAAACTACAAATAATGAATTTTGTTCAGAATCAAAAAGAGAAGAACTGTATTGCTTAAAATCATCATTATTGCCCTCTACCTGAGAGAATCCCATTTGAGTAAAAATGATTGCAAAGAATACTATGAATATTTTTGATTTCATGATATGTTTTTTTTAAAATAATATAGATGAGATAGTTCATCTAAAGGGAACTATCTCATCATATACTAAAGTTTAATTAGTTAGTTTGGTGAACATTTGAGTTGTTTCCATTTCCAACTTGTAAAACACCACTTACATGAGAAGCTCCAGTTTGAAGTGTATTAGCAGTATTCATATCTCCTAACTGAGTAATTCCAGATGTGTGTGAAAGTCCAAATTGACGAGATCTTGCATAGTTATCATCTCCATTTTGATCATGTGAAGCACTATTGCCATCACCAATTTGTCTTTGTCTAGAGTTGTTGTTATCACCACGTTGGATTGCATAAGCATAGTTACCATCTCCAACTTGTCTTTGCCAAACATCACTATTAGTAGTATTATAACCTTGATCTGCAATAGCGTCATTGTCATCACCAATTTGTGTTTGATCAGCTTCATTAAAACTTCCTACACCTAAATCATTTTGCCAAACTTGTGCGAAGTTATCATTACCATTCTGCATTTGACTAGACCAGTTGTCGTTGTCATGTTGCACAGCATTAGCATCATTATTATTTCCAGTTTGACGTTGAATAGCATAATGATCTGTACCCACTTGATAAATGTTAGCATCATTTAAACTTCCAACTTGTCCTTGGTCAGCCATGTTATCACTACCTGATTGAACAATATAAGCTAAATTTCCGGGTGAAGAATTTGGTCCTGAACTTTGATCTTGAATAGCATTATTGTCATTTCCTGTTTGTGTAGTAGTTGCGTAATTGTTATCAAAACGTTGTTTTTGCATAGAAGTATTACCATCACCTGTTTGTGTAGTAATAGCTTCATTCATTTCTGCAAAACCTACACCTTGATCAATTGTAGCATCATTGTTATCTCCTAATTGGATAACATCAGCTTCATTAAAATCACCATCTTGTTTAACGTCAGACATGTTAGATACACCGTCTTGGTTAACATCTGAGTCATTTGATTCTCCACTAATCGCTGAATTTGAACCTAACTGATTCACAACTGAATTGTTAGTTGCTCCAACCTGAAGCACATTCGATTGGTTGGTTGTACCATCTTGAGAAACACTACTTACGTTGCCTTGGGCAAATGCAGTCCCCGTAGCCACTAAAAAGGCCACACTTAAAATTAAGTTTTTCATAATATAAATATTTAATTGGTTACAATTTCAATATTTGGGGCTGAAAAAACTTTTAAAATTTAAAAGAATTATTTTCTTATTATTTAAAAAACATCTTGTGTTTGCAGGGATACACAATTACATAATTATACATTTTCGTATAATTTTACATGCTCTACTATTATTAAATAGCATTAGGTTAGAGACATATCATTCATTTCTTGATTCAAATGTAATATATTTTTTTAAACTACCAAATATATCAAACAATAAATCTTTTATTTTTCGACGAAATAAGTAAAACAATCGTTAAAAAGTTATTTAATTCTCAAAATTATGCATTATAATCAACTTATTGAATAATTTATGTAAGCAAAAAAGGCTTATTCGAATATTGAATAAGCCTTTTTTAGGATCATTATGAGTGAAAGTTATTTTGCAAATAACAATTCTCTATATTTTGTTAAAGTCCACATTTCGTCATCAACCATTAGTTCTAATTTATCTGCATGTTTTCTAATTACTTCAAAATAAGGTATAACTTTATTACAATATGCAGAAGCCATTTTTTCCATATCTGTCAAGTTATTTGCTTTTTTTCGCTCTTCAGTCATCTCTTTAACATTTGAATTGATGCCTTCAATATGCTGAGATATTTCTTTTATCATTGTAATTTGCTCTTTTGCGATTTTCTCAAAATCTTTGCCAAAGATTTCTTTTAATCCTTTAACATTTTCAATTAATGTATTTTGGTATTTAATTGCTGTTGGAACAACATGATTTCCAGCAATGTCGCCTAAAACACGTCCTTCAATTTGAATTTTCTTTATGTATTCCTCTAATTCAATTTCGTAGCGAGATTCTACCTCAACATGATTCATAATATCTAAACTTTTAAACAAGTCCATTGCCTTTTTAGAAACTTTAGCCTTTAATGCTTCTGGAGTTGTTTTATGGTTGCTTAGTCCTCTTTTTTTCGCTTCAACTTCCCAAGCTTCACTATAACCATCACCTTCAAAAAGAATCTTTTTAGTACCTTTAATATATTCTCTTAAAACATTAAATATAGCTTCGTCTTTCTTTAAATCATTCTTCTTAATTAAAGCATCAACTTCTTTTTTAAAATCTTTTAACTGCTTTGCTACCATTGCGTTTAATGTAGTCATTGAAGTTGCACAATTTGCAGATGAACCTACCGCTCTAAATTCAAATTTATTTCCAGTAAAAGCAAATGGAGAAGTTCTGTTTCTATCAGTATTATCTAACAATACATCAGGAATTTTACCAACTACGTTTAATTTTAAATCCGTTTTTTCTTCTGGTGAAAGTTTTCCATTAGTTACTCCTTCTAATTCAGCTAAAACTTTAGTTAACTGCTCTCCAATAAATACCGAAATAATTGCTGGTGGCGCTTCATTAGCTCCTAATCTATGATCATTTCCAGCAGAAGCAATTGCAGCTCTTAATAATTCTTCATAATCATGAACTGCTTTAATTGTGTTAATAAAGAAAGTCAAAAACTGAAGATTACTCATTGGTGTTTTTCCTGGAGCTAATAAATTAATTCCAGTATCAGTTGCTAACGACCAGTTGTTATGTTTTCCTGATCCATTAACACCTTTATATGGTTTTTCGTGAAATAAAACTTTATATTCATGACGTTCAGCTACTTTTTGCATTACATCCATTAATAATGAATTATGATCTACTGCTAAATTAGTTTCTTCAAAAATTGGAGCTAATTCAAATTGACTTGGAGCAACTTCATTATGTCTTGTTTTTACTGGAATTCCCAATAACATACACTCGTTTTCCAGATCTCTCATATAATTTAATACACGAGTTGGAATTGAACCGAAATAATGGTCATCTAATTGTTGTCCTTTTGCTGCAGTATGACCTAATAAAGTTCTACCAGTTGCCATAATATCTGGACGAGAATTAGCCAATGCTCTATCTACAAGGAAATATTCTTGTTCCCAACCTAAAGTTGGTGTTACTTTTTTAACGTTTTTATCAAAATACTTTGCTACATCAGTGGCAGCATCATCAATTGCATTTAACGCTCTTAATAAAGGAGCTTTGTTGTCTAATGCCTCACCTGTATAAGAAACAAATACAGTTGGCACACACAAAGTTGTTCCAAAAATAAAAGCTGGTGATGTTGGATCCCATGCTGTATAACCTCTTGCTTCAAAGGTATTTCTAATTCCACCATTTGGAAAAGAAGAAGCATCTGGTTCTTGTTGTACCAATTGGTCTCCACCAAATTTTTCAACTGGATCGCTACCGTCAAATGATGTTTCAAAAAAAGCATCATGTTTTTCAGCTGTTCCTCCTGTTAAAGGTTGAAACCAGTGAGTATAATGTGTAACTCCTTTTGAAAGAGCCCATTCTTTCATACCTAATGCGATATAATCTGCTAACTTTCTGTCAATTTTTGTTCCGTGTTGCTCTGCGCTTTTAACAGCTTTATACCCTTCTGAAGTTAAAAACTGACGCATAGTTTTATCATTAAAAACATTGCTGCCAAAAATGATTGATTTTTTATCTAATTCTTCAACATTAATTGGAGTTCTTGTGTTTGCCTTTTCAAGTGCATTAAAACGAATTGTTGACATAATTTATTGATTATTTAATTAAGTACCCTGTTATTTTAATGCAAATATATAAAAAAATGAAATAAAACAACTTATACCCCTATTTTTTTTAGGGCAAAAGATTAAAAAAAATTATATTCCTTGAATTATTATTTCATAAAGTAAAAAATTATATTTGTCAATTAAAATTAATTTTATGGTAGTTTGGATTCTTTTTATTGCGGCAATATTGTTTTTCTTAGCTTTAGACTTAGGTGTTTTTAACAAAAACCCTCATATTATTAGCTCCAAAGAAGCAGGAATATGGACAGGAATATGGGTAACTATATCATTTTTGTTTTCTGGTGTGATATATTGGATATATTTAAACGGATATATTGATAATCCATCAAACCTTACTCCTACTTTAGCTTCCATGAAGTTTATTACAGGTTACTTAATTGAACTTTCTTTAAGCGTTGATAATATATTTGTAATTGCTGTTATATTTTCATCCTTTAAAATTCCACAGAAATATCAACATAGAGTTTTATTTTGGGGAATACTTGGGGCAATTATTTTTAGAGGACTAATGATTTATTTTGGTGTCTTACTTATCAATAAGTTTAGCTGGATGACTTACGTTTTTGGTGCTTTTTTAATTTTTACAGCAGCAAAAATGTTATTTAAAAATGAAGATGAAGAAGTTTTTAATCCAAAAAAATCTTTTGTATTTAAAAGTTTGAGAAAAGTAATGCCAATTACGCTACATATGGAAGGTGAACATTTTTTCATTAAAAAAAGAAATATATTATTCGCAACCCCTTTATTTGTTGCTCTTATAGTAATTGAACTAATGGATGTTCTTTTTGCAATGGATAGTGTTCCTGCAATATTAGCAATTACATCTGATGGATTCTTAGTATTTAGTTCTAATATATTTGCGATTCTTGGTTTACGTTCTATGTATTTCTTCTTGGCAAATATGTTAGAGAAATTCAGCTATCTTGAATATAGTTTAATTGCTATTTTAACTTTTGTTGGAATAAAAATGTTAGCTCATGATTATATTGAATTACCAGAATGGGCTTCTTTAGGATTTATAGCTTTTTCATTATTTTCTGGAATTGCTTATTCTTTATACAAATCGAAAGATTCAAATGTAGCATAAAAAAAAGAGGCTGCTTCCCAGCAACCTCTTTTCTAACAAACTAATCTAACCAAACTAACAAACTAATCTTTAATCTAACTTTTTAATTTTTGAGTCTTTATATCCTAACATTTTAATTGTAGCATTATAATCTGAATAATCAACTTCATTTGATGTTTTAAATGAACCAGGAATAACTACTAGTCTAAATGTTTGATTATTTAAAATTTGACTAGACAAATTCCATAACTCAAATCCTTCCATGTACAATTCAACATCATATCTTGTAAAATCATAATTAAATTTATAATCTAATGTTCCGTCATTAAAGTAAAATGTTTCAGGTAATAATTTCCAAAAATCAGTACCATTTGAAACCCCACTTAATCTATAAACTAAAACCGTGTCTGAATTATATATAGGTGGATTAAATGTAACCAACCTACTAAAATCATTATTTGAACTAAACGAAGTAGTTACTTCAAAAACTTCACTTACGTAAGTATTATTTATTTGTTGCACTTGTGCTGGTGGTGGTGTATCATTAACGGTACAACTGTTTAGTGTTATCATTCCGATAAAAGCTAAAATGAGAGTAATCTTTTTCATGATATTTATTTTTAATTGATTAACGATGTTAGTACTTATTCAATTGCCGTGCCAAACTTTTTATTTAACAAAAAATTGTACTTTTGAAGAATGAATAAAAACTTACATTTATACATGATAATGTTAGGCTGTACACCAAAAGGAAGGTTAACAGAACAACATGATATATTTTTTGGAATAGCCAGTTCATTAGCTCAATTATTTCCAAATATGAAACAATTCTGGCCAGAAGCCAAAGGTAAAATTCATATTGATGCTTGGCAAAAAATTACTTTTATTGATGGGTTTTCTATTGAAGTTATTGACAGTAATGAAATAATTGAAAATAATGAAAAACTTTTCTTTATCAATTTAGGTGGTTATAAAGAAAATGAATTTGAAGAATATCATTATAAAGTTTTAACAGTTGCAAAAAGTAAAGCTTCAGCTATTAAAAATAGTAAAAAAACAACTTTTTTCAAACATTGTGGCATTAATAAAGGAACGGGAGCATCTCATATTGATGAGAAGTATGGAATTGATGTGGATGACATTTATAGAGTAGATGATGTTTTATCAGAAGAATTCAAATCAAAATTTCAATTAAAAATCACTAAGGTTGAAGACGGAATTGAAGACAAAAAACATATAGGCTATTTGAAAATACCCAAATTAATTTAATTAACTATGATAAATGTTACCTTTTTTTAGTTTGTTTATTTCTAGCTTTACTACAATAAAACAAATGAAATTATGAACAAGAAAAGTATTATCAAGAAAATTATTGAAGAACAAGAAAATGTAATAAGTCAATTGGAAAAATCTGTTTTAATGTATAGTGTTTCATCTGATATAGATGAAGATGACGTTATTGATCCTGAAGATTTTTCGCATCAAAATGAAGCTAAAGAAATGCAACTACGATATGAACAAATGCTAATTCAGGCCAAGAAAAACAAAGATTTTCTCTTGTCTATTCAGAACAACAAATGCAATTCTATTCAAGTTGGTGCGTTAATTGAAACTGATGAATTGTACATATTCATAGGTATATCTATTCCGCAATTTGAACTAAATAATAAAAATGTAATTTCAATTTCAGATCAAGCACCTATTTATAACGACATAAAAGACAAAAACGTAGGAGATATTGTTTCGTTGGCTTCCTATAAAAATAAAATATTAAACATTTCTTAATTTGATTTTAATGAAAAACACCTTCTTTTAAATAATTTTATTTAATTTGCACAAATACCTTTAACAAGTTAGATTTTATAAAAAATGGGAAGAAATACAGAAAAGAACATTAAGAAACATAACGATAAATTACACAAAGAACAAGACAAAGCAAAAGCTAAAAAAGTAGCTCGTGCTGAAAAATTGAAAGCTATTGTTAGAAAGTTTAATGAGGAAAAAGGGGAAAGTTAATACTGATGGAAATTCTATAAAAAATCATAAATACTTTATAAAATATCATTCTAGGTTAGTCCATACATTTACATCATAATTAATTTAAAACTCAGAAATTATGAAAATTGGAAAAATTATTGGAATAGTATTAATAGCTGCTTCTCTTTATATGGGTTATTTAGGAATCAATAAAGTTTCTAATAGCAGTGCAGAAATTGAAGTTTTAGGATTAGAAATTGACGCTTCAAATGACTCTGGAAAGGAACAAGGTTTTATTTATATTGGATTGGCAATTGTTCTTTTAGGCAGTGGAGTTTATTCTCTGAATAATAAATAGAAACTATAAGTAAAAAAAGACCTTTCATTGCTGAAAGGTCTTTTTTTTATTTAATAGATCCCGATAAAAAATCGGCATAAGCGATTCACACACTTTTTGCAAAAGCAAAAGTGGTTCTCTGCTTACATATTACGTCTATATTGTCCACCAACTTCAAACAAACCGTTTGTAATTTGACCTAATGAACACACTTTTGTAGCTTCCATTAATAATTCAAACATGTTTTCGTTTTTAACAGCAGCTGTTTGTAATTTTTCTAATTGTTCAGCAACTCTGTCTTCGTAAGTTGTATGCAATTGATTTAACATATCTATCTGATATTGTTTTTCTTCTTCTGTTGCACGAATTACCTCAGCTGGAATTACAGTTGGAGAACCTTTTGAACTCAAGAATGTATTCACACCAATAATAGGAAATTCTCCTGTGTGTTTCAACATTTCGTAATGCATTGATTCTTCTTGGATTTTACTTCTTTGGTACATTGTTTCCATGGCACCTAAAACTCCACCTCTTTCTGTAATTCTGTCGAATTCCGTTAAAACAGCTTCTTCCACTAAATCGGTTAATTCTTCAATAATAAATGAACCTTGAATTGGATTTTCGTTTTTCGCTAAACCTAATTCTTTATTAATAATCAACTGAATTGCCATTGCTCTACGCACTGATTCTTCTGTTGGTGTTGTAATTGCTTCATCATAAGCATTTGTATGTAATGAGTTACAGTTATCGTAAATTGCATACAAAGCTTGTAATGTTGTACGAATGTCATTGAAATCAATTTCTTGTGCGTGTAAAGAACGACCAGAAGTTTGAATGTGGTATTTCAACATTTGAGCTCTTTCGTTGGCACCATATTTAGCTTTCATTGCTTTTGCCCAAATTTTTCTAGCAACACGACCAATTACAGCATATTCTGGATCAACTCCGTTTGAAAAGAAGAATGATAAGTTTGGTCCGAAATCATTGATGTTCATTCCTCGACTTAAATAATATTCCACATAAGTGAAACCATTAGAAAGTGTGAAAGCCAATTGCGTGATAGGATTCGCTCCAGCTTCAGCAATGTGATATCCTGAAATTGAAACAGAATAGAAATTACGAACATTTTGCGTAATAAAATATTCTTGAACGTCACCCATTAAACGTAAAGCAAATTCTGTTGAGAAAATACAAGTGTTTTGTGCTTGATCTTCTTTTAAAATGTCCGCTTGAACCGTTCCACGAACTTGTGTTAAAGTCTTTACTTTAATGTCATTATATATATCTAAAGGTAAAACTTGATCACCAGTTACACCTAAAAGCATTAAACCTAAACCATTATTACTTTCTGGTAAAGTTCCTTGATATTGTGGCCTTTTTGTTCCTTTAGCTTTATAAATTGCTGCAATTTTAGCTTCCGTTTCTTTTTCTAAACCATTTTCAACAATGTATTTTTCACAGTTTTGATCGATGGCAGCATTCATAAAGAAACCTAACAACATTGGTGCTGGTCCATTAATGGTCATTGATACTGATGTTAATGCATGACTCAAATCGAAACCTGAATACAATTTTTTAGCATCATCTAAACAACAAATTGAAACTCCAGCATTTCCGATTTTTCCATAAATATCTGGACGCAAATCTGGATCGTTTCCGTATAAAGTTACACTATCAAAAGCTGTTGACAAACGTTTTGCAGGCATTCCAGCACTTACATAATGAAAACGTTTATTTGTTCTTTCTGGTCCACCTTCACCTGCAAACATTCTACTTGGATCTTCTCCTTCACGTTTGAAAGGATATAATCCTGATGCAAATGGAAATTCTCCGGGAACATTTTCTTGTAAATTCCATTTTAAGATATCGCCCCAAGCTTGGTATTTTGGTAATGATATTTTTGGAATTTGAGAATGTGATAACGATTCAGTATGCGTTGCAATTTTGATTTCTTTATCACGAACTTTAAACGTGTAAAATGGATTTTTATATTTCTGAACTTTTTCGTCCCAAGTCAGAATTACTTCCCAATTGTAAGCGTCTAAGTCCATTTTTATTTTGTCAAATTGTTGCGTTAACAATTCTAAAAATACTTTATTTTCTTCTGTTCTATTTAAGGATTCAGCTACGATTCCTACTTTATCAATTTCTGGAAGATTTCCGTTCACTGATTCAATCGTTTTGAAAATTCCATATAATTTTTGAGCTACCTCAACTTGCGTTAAAGCCGTTTCATCATATTTTCTATTACTTTCAGCAATTTCAGATAAATAACGTGTTCTGTGTGGTGGAATTACATAAATTTTCTCACTCATCTCACGTGTGATTTCGAAAGTCGAATTCAAATCAACACCTGTTTTTTCTACCATTTTATCCATGATAGATTTATATAAAGTATTCATTCCAGGATCATTGAATTGAGAAGCAATTGTTCCATAAACAGGCATCTCATCTGGATTTACATCCCAAAGATTATGATTGCGTTGGAATTGTTTTTTAACATCGCGAATAGCATCTAAAGCTCCACGTTTGTCAAATTTATTTAAAGCTACTAAATCCGCAAAATCCAACATGTCGATTTTTTCTAATTGCGTTGCAGCTCCAAATTCTGGTGTCATTACATATAAAGACACATCAGAGTGATCCATAATTTCTGTATCCGATTGTCCAATTCCAGAAGTTTCAAGGATTATTAAATCATATTTTGCCGCTTTTAATACTTGAATTGCTTCATTTACGTATTTTGATAAAGCTAAATTAGATTGACGAGTTGCTAAGGAACGCATATAAACTCTAGGATTATTAATAGCGTTCATACGAATTCTATCACCTAATAATGCACCACCAGTTTTTCTTTTTGATGGATCAACAGAAATTAATCCTATTGTTTTAGTTGGAAAGTCGATTAAAAAACGTCGCACTAATTCATCAACTAATGAAGATTTTCCTGCTCCACCTGTTCCTGTAATTCCTAAAACCGGAGTTTTTGAAGTTTCATTCTTTTTATGAATGGCATCCATAGTTTCCTTTGCAATTTCAGGAAAATTTTCAGCAGAGGAAATGATTCTAGCAATAGCTGTTGGCAATTTTTCTTCTAAATGATTGATTTCACCATTTAATTTATCGCCGATTGGATAATCAGAACGTTTTACTAAATCGTTAATCATTCCTTGCAATCCCATGGCACGACCATCATCTGGAGAATATATTTTTTCTATTCCATAGGCATGTAATTCTTCTATTTCTGTTGGAAGAATAACTCCACCACCACCAGCAAATATTTTAATATGACCAGCACCTTTTTCCTTAAGTAAGTCGTGCATGTATTTTAAATATTCTGTATGACCTCCTTGATAAGAAGTCATTGCAATCGCATTAGCGTCTTCTTGAATAGCTGTATTTACAACTTCATCAACGCTTCTATCATGTCCAAGGTGAATTACTTCACAACCTGTTGATTGGATAATTCTTCTCATGATATTGATTGCTGCATCGTGACCATCAAAAAGTGAGGCAGCAGTTACAATTCTTACTTTATTTACAGGAGTATAAGGTATTTGTGGTTCCATTTTATATAATTATCATTTTAAAGAGTGCAATTTACGAATTAATTAAATTTTATACGATTTAATTAATTTAAAATTTGAATTCTCGATTGAGGCATTATATTTGTATATTCAATACTTAATTAAAAATAAATAAGATGAAAAAAATAATTTTACTAGTATTTGCCACAACAATTTTTTCTGGATGTGCAGAATTACAACAAGTTGTTAACCAATTACCTCAAGGAACAGTTGGATTAAGTCAGTTAGATATAGCTAATGGGCTAAAAGAAGCTTTAGATAACGGTATTGAAAAACAAGTTTCAAAATTAACTGCAACAGACGGATTTTTAAAAAATGAAGCGGTTAAAATTTTATTACCTCAAGAATTACAAACTGTTGATACTAAATTAAGACAAATAGGTCTTTCTAGCTTAGCTGATGAAGGATTAAAAGTTTTAAACAGAGCAGCTGAAGATGCTGTAAAAGAAGCAACTCCAATATTTGTTGATGCTGTTAAAAACATGTCTTTTAATGATGCTAAGAATATTTTAATGGGTGACAATGTTGCTGCAACAACTTATTTACAAAGTTCAACTTCTAGTGCATTATACACAAAATTTAATCCTGTAATTAAAAATTCATTTTCAAAAGTTGGAGCTGATAAAGTTTGGACAAATATTATTACTAAATACAACAGTTTACCATTTATTACTAAAGTAAATCCAGATTTAACTGATTATACTACAAACAAAGCTATGGAAGGTGTTTTTAAAATGATTGCTGTTGAAGAGCAAAGCATTAGATCTAATATTGGTTCAAGAAGTTCTGATTTATTGAAAAAAGTATTTGCTTTACAAGACAAAAAATAATTCTAAAATTTTAAGAATCAATAACATATATATAACATACAATTAACATTAGTCAAAAAAATATTCACGACATTTGCACTGTTGAAAAACAATAAAGTTTGGTTGAGTTAGTTAGTAAAAAGAAATCGTTAGTCAGAAGCTATCGATTTTTTTTTGTCAAATTTTTAAGAAATTGAATAGAAACTTCATTGAATTTTTGAGCTTGTTCAATATTAACTACATGACCACAATTTTCAATAACATTTAATTTTGAAGAATTATAGTGACTTTTTACAACTTCCTTAATGGACGGTAAAAACATATAATCTTCACTTCCCATGACGTATAAAGTTGGAATACTTAATTCAATTTGCCTAAAATATTTGAGTAAAGGATTAATTTCTGCTGTAAGTTTAAACCATTTTATAAATTCTTTTTGGTATAATTTTTTAGCTTCATTAATAAAAAACAATCTTGACTGTTTGTGATTCGCTTTTGGCATAATTATAAAAGCAAACAATCTATACAAAACTAAATAAGGCAAAACATATTTAAAAATATTTCCAACTTTCATTAATATTTGAGAACGGAAATTCATTTTTAAAATTGCACCACCTAAAATCATACTTTTTACTCGTGTAGGATGATTTTCTGCTAATTGACGAATTAAAATTGTTCCTAAAGAAATTCCAACAAAATGTGAAGTTTGTATTTTTAAATGATTAATTACTTCTAAAATATCATCTGCAATGGCATTGAAAGTGTATTTTGAAGAAGAAACTTTCAACATATTTTTTGAATCTCCGTGTCCACGTAAATCTAAAAGTAAAATATTGTAATGTTTTTGAAATTCTCTTATTTGCTTGAACCAAATAGAAGAGCTTCCTCCGGCACCATGCACAAAGGTTATCCAATCTTGACTAGTTTCGTTTTTATAAATTGTATAGGAAAGCAAATTATTTTATTTAAAGCCCAAAAATAGTCTTTTAATGCCTAAAACAATATTTAATTTAATCCTAAATTTTGTTGTGAAGTTGCTTGAAGTATTCAAACGATTTTAGAATTCTACTTCCATACCAAGAAAACATTTCTCCATCTACAAAAATTGTTTTGGCATGGTGTGTAAAGCGTCCTATTTCAAAAGCATCTTCATCTTTAAAAGGATAAGGTTCAGACGATAAAAAAACCAAGTCTGGATCACCTTCTAAACGAATCTTTTTTAATTCCACTTCCGGATATCTTCCTTTTTCTTTGTAAATATTTTCGAAATGATTTAGTTCTAATAATGTATTGATAAACGTTTCTTTTCCAGCAACCATGTGTGGATTTTTCCAAATAAAATAAGCTGCTTTTTTTGACGGTTTATCTTCGACAAAACTCTGAAAATCTTGATATGCAAAATTGATTTTATCGTGCCATTTTTGAGCTTCAGTTCTTTTACTAAATAACTTTCCAAAATCTAAAATCATTTGCAAATTATCTTCAATAGAATAAATATCAGTTACAATTACAGGACAAATTTCACTCAATTCATCAACAATTTCTTTAGTATTTTCTTCTTTATTGGCAATAATTACATCTGGTTGCAAAGCTTTTACTTTTTCAAAATTGATGTTTTTTGTCCCACCAACTATCTTCTTTGTTGATTTAAAATGAATAGGATGCACACAAAATTTTGTAATTCCGACAATAGAATCTTCTAAACCTAAATCATATAATAATTCGGTTTGTGATGGAACAAGGGAAACAATTCGTTTAGGAGTTGTCTCAAAAGTATGTTGATTTCCTATTTGGTCTTTGAATTCTATCATTTTAAAATCACTTCCATCTCTTGTTGCAATTTCAAAGCCTCTTCCCTAGCCTTTTGAGCAAAATTTTCTTGGTTTGAAGCATAAATAATTCCGCGAGAAGAATTTATTAAAAGTCCAATCTCATCATTCATTCCAAATTTACAAACATCTTGAAGATTTCCACCTTGTGCTCCAACTCCAGGAACTAATAAAAAACTATTTGGAACAATTTTTCTAATTTCAGCAAAATATTCGGCTTTAGTTGCACCAACTACATACATAAGGTTTTCTGAATTTTTCCAACCTTTAGACGTTTCTAAAACCATTTTATACAACTCTTTCCCATCAACATTTTTCGTTTGAAAATCAAAAGCACCTTCATTTGAAGTCAGAGCCAACATGATAGTATGCTTATTTTCAAAAGCTAAAAAAGGCTCAACCGAATCTTTTCCCATATAAGGAGCGACTGTTACCGAATCAAAATTCAAATCTTCAAAAAATGCTTTGGCATACATGGATGAAGTATTTCCAATATCTCCACGTTTTGCATCAGCAATAGTAAAAATTTCAGGATAATTTGAATTAATATATTCAATAGTTTTTTGAAGTGATTGCCAACCTTTTATTCCATAAGCTTCATAAAATGCTGTGTTTGGTTTATAAGAAACACACAAATCGTGAGTAGCATCAATAATTGCTTTATTAAATTCGAAAATTGGATCTTCTAATTTTAATAAGTGTTTTGGAATTTTATTTAAATCAACATCTAAGCCAATGCATAGAAATGATTTTTTAGTTTGAATCTGTTGAAATAGTTGTTTTGTAGTCATTTTTAGTTCTGTTGTGACGCAAATTTACAAACTTGAATTCAATAAACTTAAAATTTTATAAGATTCCTTAAAAATTCTATAAGACGTTTGGTGTCCTGTCGTAATATCTTTGTAGAGAACATTTTAAACAACTAAAAATTATTATAAATGGATACTAAATTAGGAATACCTCAAAAAGACATGAAATCTAATATTAAGAACCTAACCGTAGTTTTAGCAAGCGAAATGGTTTTATATGTAAAAACAAGAAAGTTTCATTGGAATGTGTCTGGAAACAGTTTTATGGAAATGCACAAACTTTTTGAAGCGCAATACAATGAATTAGAATTAATTATAGATGAAGTAGCTGAGCGAATTGGAAAATTAGGAGATAAAGCCATTGGAACTATGAACGAATTTAATGAACACTCAATTCTAAAAGAGTCTACTAAATATGAAAAGAAAGAAGCAATGGTTGAGGAATTATTAGGAGACTACAGAACGTTAATAAGCAAAATTAGAGATTTCATTAAGGAAACTGAAGAAACAGATGATTTTGGAACGGCAGATTTCTTAACAGCTATAATTCAAAAACATGAAGAACAAGCTTGGGTTTTAAGAAGATACAACAACTAAAATTCAACAATAAAAATAAGTATTAATTTAAATTTAAAACATTATGAACACAACAGGAATTAAAGGAAATTGGAATGAATTAAAAGGAAAATTAAAACAAAAGTTTGCAGATTTAACTGAAGATGATTTACTTTTTGAAGAAGGAAAAGAAGACGAATTGTACGGAAGAATTCAACAAAAAGTCGGAAAGACTAAAGACGAAGTTAAAAAAATGATTGCAGAATTATAAGCAATTTCTAAAATTAATCAAACTGTCTATATATTTATTGGTATCCTAATAAGTTATTAATATATTTATAGACAGTTTTTTATAAAAAAATCATGGAAACTACCACTAGCAAAACACATATTGTTAAAGATTTATTTGCCTTTATACTAATCGTATTTATGGCTTATATTTTACAAGATTTTTTAATTCCGATTGTATTTGCTATGATTCTTAGTGTTTTAATATATCCAATTGTAAGATATTTTGAAAAGAGTTTGTGTTTTAATAGAATCGTTTCCATTACAATTGCAATTATAATATTTACTGTAATTATTTTTTCAATTTTTGTTTTAATAGGCATTCAATTTGAAGAAATAATGAATAAAAGTGATATGTACTTTTCAAAAATTGGAAGTAAATTAACAGCATTAATTCAACAAACTGAAAACTCTACTGGAATTGAGACTGAAGATATTGTAGGAAGTAAAGATATTAAGGTAAAAGAAATTGTAAAAGAAAATTCAGCTAATATTCTAAATTTCATTACAACTTCTGGTAGTATTTTAAGTGACTTTATACTTTCTCCACTTTATATGTTTTTGTTTTTATTATATCGTAATTTTTTAATTAGCTTCTTATACAGAGCTACTTCAAAAATTAGTACAAAAAAGAATACACGTATAATTTTAAATGAATTATACAATGTTCAACAAAATTATATGTTAGGATTAGTGAGTGTTATGGTAATTGTTGGATTATTAAACAGTATTGGGTTATTGCTTTTAGGTATTGACTATCCTTTTTTCTTTGGCTTTTTATGTGCATTACTTTTATTAATTCCTTACATTGGAATAATGATTGGTTCACTTATACCGGCTTTAATAGCACTAGCTACAAAAGATTCATATTGGTATGCTATTGGTGTTGTTGCTATATTTGGTTTTATTCAATTTATTGAAGGTAACTTTATTACTCCAAAAATTACAGGTTCAAAAGTGTCTTTAAATGCACTAGTTTCTATTTTAGTCATTATATTGTTTTCAATGCTTTGGGGAATTCCAGGAATGATATTAGCTTTACCGATAACTGCTTCATTAAAAGTAGTTTTTGATCACTCGGAAAAATTTAAACCTATTGGTTTTTTATTAGGTCAAGCTGAAGAAAAATATTTTAATAGCAAAGCAAAAAATAGGTTAAAAAAATGGAAGAAAATCAGAAAAAACAAAAAGACATCTTAATATAACTTATCAGTATACTTGAAAAAAGTCGCAAAATTCTCTCTTCGTTTTATTCTACTTTTAATAGCATTATTTCTATTAATAGTTATAGCATTACAAATTCCGTTTGTTCAGAATTTTGTAAAAGATAAAGCTGTAAACTATATTGAAAACAAAATAAAAACTAAAGTTGAAATTGGTACAATCGAAATAGGTTTGCCTAAAAAAATAATTTTAAATGATGTCTATTTTGAAGACCAATTTAATGACACTCTATTAGCAGGAAAGACTTTAAAAATTGACATTAACTTATTTCAATTATTGAATAATAAAGTTGAAATAAATTCTATTTACTTAGAAAAAATTACAGCTAATATTAGAGTAAACAAGGATTCCATTTATAATTTTGATTACATTATCAAAGCATTTGAAACACCTAATCAACCTAAAACGGATGAAAAAGGAATGGAAATTTCGATTAAAAAAATCAATCTTAATAAGATCAAATTTTCATATAAAGATGCTGTGGCAAAAAACAATGTGGATTTATACATCAACCATTTTGACACTGATATTAAAAAGTTTGATTTACAAAAATTAACCTTTGATGTTCCAGAAATCAACATGAAAGGTTTAAAGCTTAAATTAAATCAAGATTTAGTAGAAGCTACCAAAAAAGTCGGCAAAAAAATTGAAGAAGAAGCCGAAACAACCATTTTAAAACTAAATCTAAAAGACATTAATCTTGAAAAAATTGATGTTACCTACAAAGATGCTATCACAAATTTGGACACTAAAATCCAAGTTGAAAATCTTAACACAAAAGTCAAAACGATTGATTTAGAAAAACAAATTATTGCTTTAAAGTCAATTGAGTTAAACAAAACAAATGGCCAACTTACCTTAACTAAATCAGTTAAAACTGCTAAAGAAGCTGTTGAAAATTCTTCAAATTTAGCATGGAAAATTGATGTTGAAGATGTTTCAATTACCGATTTAAATTTCGAATTTGATAACAATAATGAATTAAAAACCCAAAAAGGAATTGACTTTAATCATTTAAAATTAAACGATTTAAACTTTAAAGGAAAATCATTTTCAGTTGATAATGATGCTTACAGTGGAACAATAAATTCCTTTACTTTTAACGAAAAAAGTGGTTTTCAATTAGACGAATTAGCCACTGAATTCGATTACAATTCAAAAGGTGCTTCATTGAAAAACTTATCGCTTAAAACACCTCAAACTACTTTACAAAATAATATTTTAGTGACTTATCCTTCTATTGAATCACTTACCAATAATTTAGAAAACTTAACTTTAGATGCTGATTTAAAAGACAGCAAATTAGGTTTCAAAGATGTTTTGTTGCTTGTTCCAGAGTTGAATTCGAATGACATTTTCAGAAATAATCCTAATGCAATTGTAAGTTTTAATGCTAATATTAAAGGAAAATTAGACAATTTAATTATTGATAGATTTAATGCTTCTGGAATTGGAAAAACAAAAGTCGACATAAATGGAACCATTAAAGGTTTGCCAAATATTGATACTAGCTTTTTTGATTTGACAATTTTAAATTTTGAAAGTACATCAAAAGACATTTATTCGTTTACACCAAAAAACACAATTCCAAATAACATTCAATTACCAGAAAAGTTTAATTTCAAAGGAAATTTCAAAGGAAGTATCAATGTATTTGAAACCAATCTAGATTTAAAAAGTTCTCTTGGAAATGCTATTGTAGAAGCTACTTTCGATCAATCGAGAAAAAATGACGAGAAATATATTGCTGATGCAAGTGTAAAAAATTTCGATTTAGGTAAATTCATAAAAAACAAACAATTCGGAAAAGTAACTGCAAATGCAACCATAAATGGAAGAAGTTTTGATCCTTCAACAGCAACAGCTAAACTGACTTCAAAAATTGTAAAAGCCAGATTTAATGAATATAATTACAACAACATAAACATCAATGGAACTATTGACAATGGTTTATTTGTTGCGAATGCTAGTTCTACTGATCCCAATTTAAATTTTGTTTTAGATGCAAAAGGTTCTTCCAATTCAGAAAAACCAACAGTAGATTTGAAGTTGAACATCGAACTTGTGGATTTAAATAAATTGAATCTTCATGCTGGTCCTTTAAAAATGAGAGGAAATATTACAGCAAATTTTGATGATTTAAATCCTGATAATTTAAATGGAATTATAAATGCCAATAATTTTATAGTTGCTTTAGAAAAAGAGCAATTTCCTTTAGACACAATTAGTATTAGAGCAATTTCAAATTTAGAAAAAGATTCAATTATCTTAAAATCTCAGTTTGCCAATGGATTAATTTCTGGAAATTACAAACTATCTACAATTGCTGATCAATTGACCAATTCAATTTCAAAATATTATAAATTGGATAAAAAATATGTTCCAAATAAAGAAAATCAGAATTTAGATTTTGAATTCGTTATCAAAGACAATCAAATCACTAAAAAAATAATTCCTGAACTTACAGAATTATCAGAAATCACATTAAATGGAAGTTATAATTCTATTAATGATTCAATTGTAATAAATGCTTCCATACCAAGATTAAATTATGCAAACAATGAAGTTTCAAATGGTGTATTAAAAGTTAATACTCAAGAAAAAACTTTGTTATATGATGCTTCTTTAGGTCTAATAAAAATAGCTGATTTTGAAATTCCAAAAACAACATTAATTGGAAAAATAGAAGACAGTACTGTAGATTATGCACTAAATATAAAAGATGCAGAAAGCAAAGATAAGTACATCATTTCTGGAATTTACAAAGACAGTTTGGGAAGTTCAATTATCAGTTTAAATCCTGAAAAATTATTACTGAATTATGAAGATTGGAAAATTGATGATGGAAACATCATAAAAATTGAGAAAAACGGAATTTTAGTTTCGGATTTTAAAATTCAAAACAACCAACAATTGTTTTCACTTCAATCAGAAAGTAATGTAGCTACTTCTCCAATTGTGGCAAAATTTGAAGATTTTGAATTAGAATCATTAACTAGTATTGCCAAGTCAAATTTTGAAATTGGTGGTTCTATAAACGGGGAAGCGACGATTAAAAATGTAACCACTAACCTATTATTTGTTGCCGATTTAGATGTTGAAAATTTAAAAATCAAGAATGATACTGTAGGAAATGTAAATCTAAAAGTTGATAATAAAACAGCTAACTTATATAGTGCCAATTTAACGTTATCAGGCTTCGAAAATCAATTAAACTTAAAAGGAAATTACAATATTAGCAATGAAAGTATAGCCTTTTTAGTTGACATTCAGAAGTTACAAATGAAATCATTACAACCTTTTACTTTAGATAATTTAAGAGAAAGCGAAGGTTATTTAATGGGTAAACTAGATATAAATGGTAATATATCAAATCCAAATGTATTAGGAAACATCAAGTTTAATAATGTTGGCTTTTTAGTTGTTCCATTAAATTCAAAATTTAATTTAATCAACGATAATATTGCGTTTAATTCCAATAAAATTGTTTTTGATAATTTCAAATTAAAAGATGAAAATGGCAATCCTTTGACTATTGACGGACATATTAATAGTCAAGATTATACTAATTTAGGGTTTAACTTAAATGTAGTTGCCAAAAACTTTAGAGCTGTAAATTCAAAAGCAAAAGACAATGATTTATTTTATGGTGAATTGTATTTAGACAATAATTTAGGAATCAAAGGGACACTTGATAGTCCAATTATAGATGGAACTATTACTATTAATCCAGACACAAAGTTTACCATTGTTTTACCACAAAGTGATCCATCCATTGCAGATAGAGAAGGAATTGTCGAATTCATAGACCAAGACCAACCCGTTTTAATCACTATTAAAGATCCAACAAAACAAATTTCGCAAACAGAAGTAAAAGGAATTGATGCTTCGGTAAATATTGCCATTGATAAAAAAGCTGAAATTTCAATTATCATTGATGAGGCTAACGGTGATTATTTAAAGTTACAAGGTGAAGCAGAATTAACTGGTGGAATTGATCCTTCAGGAAAAACAACTTTGACAGGAAAATATGAATTCACTGGTGGTGCTTATGAGATGAATTTCAATTTAATTAAAAGAAGATTTGATATCAAACCTGGAAGTTATATTCTTTGGACGGGTGAACCAACAACAGCAAATGTTGACATAACTGCCATTTATAAAGTTGATGCTTCTCCTTTAGATTTAGTGGATGATCAATTATCTGGAATTACAGATGAAACCCGAAATACCTATAAACAAAGAATTACTTTTGAAACAGAATTAAAAATGAAAGGTGAATTATTGCAACCCGAAATTTCATTTGACATTGTTTTACCTGAAGGAAATAACTCTGTTTCTACAGAAATTATCAATACTACTCAAACCAAATTAGAACAAATAAGAAGAGATGAAGATGCTCTTAACAAACAAGTTTTTGCACTATTATTACTGAATCGTTTTATTGGTGAAAATCCTTTTCAAAGTGAAACTGGTGGCTTGAGCGGTTCATTTATTGCTAAACAAAGTGCTAGTAAAATTTTATCACAACAGTTAAATAATTTAGCTGGTGATTTAATAAAAGGGTTTGAATTGAATTTTGATTTAGAATCTTCTGAAGATTATACATCAGGGCAAAAAGAAGAAAGAACTGATTTAAATATTGGTCTTTCAAAACAATTATTAAATGACCGTTTAAAAGTTACTGTTGGAAGTAGTTTTGGCATTGATGGTGCTCAACAAGAAAATGAACAAGCAACTACAATCGCTGGTGATGTTACTGTTGATTATTTAATTACAAAAGATGGTCGTTATAAAGTAAGAGCTTATAGAAAAAATAATTATCAGGTAGCTTTGCAAGGTCAAGTTATTGAAACCGGAGTAGCATTTATTATTACAATGAATTATAATAAATTCAGGGAATTATTTGGTAAAAAACGTAAAAACAAGAAAAAAGAAAATAAAAAGGATGAGATTAAATAGTTACATCTTACTAATTTTTGCAGTTTCAATACTCTTGAGCTGTAGCGGAACAAGTAAAATTCCAGAAGGAGATTTATTGTATATTGGTCATACTATTAAAATAGAAAAAGGCGAAGAATCTAAAAAAACTAGAAAAGCTATTGAATCAGAATTAGAAGGTTTAATTCGTCCAAAACCTAATAAATCTATTTTTGGAATACGACCAAGTATCTTTTTTTATAACATTTATGATACGGTTAAAAAAGAAAAAGGTTTTAAACATTGGGTAAAGTATAAATTAGGACAAGAGCCAGTATTAATGAGTGAAGTTGATTTGGAATACAATAAAAAAGTAATTCAGAATTTTGTAGAGAACAAAGGTTTTTTTAATGCAGAATCAAAAGCTGATTCAACAAGAAATGACAAAAAAGCAAAAGCCAATTATGAAATAAAACTATACAATCAATATAAAATTAAAAGTGTTACTTTTCCAAAAGATTCTATTCTTTTAAGTCAGGAAATCAATAAACTAAAAGAAAAAAGTTTATTAAAAGTTGGAAACCCATATAATTTAGATCTCATCAAAACAGAAAGAACTAGAATAGATGCTAATTTAAAAGAGCAAGGTTTTTATTATTTTAACGAGAATTATTTATTAGTTCAAGTGGATAGTACTGTTGCTAATCATGAAGTTGATTTAATTTTAAAAATTAAAAGCGACATTCCTGAAAAAGCAAAAAATCAATATAAAATCAATAATATTTATGTTTATCCAAGTTTCAATTTAAAAAGAGATACTATTTCTACACGAAAAATGGATACGATAAAACATAAAGATTTAACCATAATTGACAATCGTGTAGTTTTTAAACCTATAATTTTTGAAAAAACTTTATTGTTTAAAAAAGATGATTTGTATAATAGAACAACACACAATTTATCATTAAATAGATTGATTACATTAGGAACTTTTAAATTTGTCAAAAATGATTTTATAGAATCCAACACAACTGAAAATCAATTAGACACATATTATTATCTAACACCTTTACCCAAAAAATCCATTCAGGTTGAAGCAATTGCCAAAACCAACTCGGCCAATTATTCTGGAACAGAATTAAACATCAATTGGAGCAATCGAAATACATTTAAAGGAGCCGAATTATTAAAAATTTCAGCATTTGCAGGTTTAGAAGTCCAAGTTTCCGGTCAAAATAATGGTTTTAACGTATATCGTTTTGGTGGAGAAGCCAGCTTAACTTGGCCAAGATTCATTTCTCCAGTAAAAAGGACTTCTGGAAGTGCCTTTGTGCCTCGTACAAAAGCGTTGATTGGTTATGAATACCAATTAAGAACACAACTTTATTCATTGAAAACTTTGAACAGTTCATTTGGTTATATTTGGAAAGAAAATGAACGAAAAGAACACAATTTAAAAGTGCTTAATATTGCTTTCACTTCATCCAATAATGTTTCTGATTTATACAAAGAACAAATTGATGCAAATCCTTCGTTACAAAAAGTGATTGACAAACAACTAATCTTAGGAACAACTTATGATTATACTTACACTAACACAATGTTGCCCAACAAAAAAAACAACATTTATTTTAGAGGTGGAATTGATTTATCTGGAAACTCTTTAGGTCTAATTTTAGGTGCAAATGATTATAACGATCCAAAAACTATTTTAGGTGTTCCTTTTAGTCAATATACTAAAGCAGAGCTCGAATTTCGTCATTATTATAATTTTACTAAAGAAACAAAACTTGCCAGTCGAATTATTATTGGTGCAGGAATTCCTTATGGAAATTCTAAAGAATTACCTTTTATCAAACAATTTTTTATTGGTGGAACAAGTAGCATTAGAGCTTTTAGAGCAAGATCAATTGGACCAGGAACTTTTAACGGTAATGAAACCACAAATTCATTTTTACCAGATCAATCAGGAGATTTAAAATTAGAAATGAATGCAGAATTTAGAGCACAAATTTATGATTTTGTCAAAGGAGCTGTTTTTGTAGATGCAGGAAATATTTGGTTTTTAAATGAAACTGACGAAAAACCTGGAGCAGAATTTACAAGTCGATTTCTAAATCAATTAGCTGTTGGAGCTGGAGTTGGTTTGCGTTTTGATTTTAGTTTTTTAATTTTAAGAACCGATTTGGCTTTTCCTTTAAGAAAACCTTATTTACCTGAAGGTAATCGTTGGGTCATGGGTGATATAGATTTTGCTGATGGAACTTGGAGAAAAGAAAATTTAATATTCAACTTGGCCATTGGTTATCCTTTTTAGTTGCAGATTAATTATATAAAGAATTCCTTAAATTATGTAATTTTTCAGATTGTCTATATTGTAAGTTTGTTATAATAATCAAACTGCACATAATGCCAACAAAATTAAATAAAAAATTAACCGATTATAATTCTTTTATCATTGAGATGAAAGAGTTTTTTGTTACTTTTTTTATCAATGTTGCCAATGTTGTAGATTATTTAAAAAACATAACACGAAATCTATTTACTAATAAATTAGAATTTCAAGAATTTTTAAAACAATGCTATCAAATTGGAAATAAATCTGTTGGTTTAATTTCTATAACTGGAATCATAATAGGATTGGTTTTAACCATACAATCAAGACCACCTTTAGTTGAATTTGGTGCTGTTGCCATGTTGCCAGGAATGGTTGCTGTTTCTTTAATTAGAGAAATGGGACCAGTCATTACAGCTTTAATTTGTGCCGGAAAAATAGGCTCGAGTATGGGAGCAGAATTAGGTTCAATGCGAGTTACAGAACAAATTGATGCTATGGAAGTTTCCAATACGAATCCAGTAAATTTTCTGATTATTCCTAGAGTTTTAGCCGCAACAGTTATGATTCCAATTCTAACTTTATATGCTGATGCTATAGGGATTTTTGGAAGTTGGTTAGGCGTAAATATTAAAGATGATGTAAGTCTACAACTATTCATAACACAAGCTTTTAAAAGTGTAGAATTTATTGACATCATTCCTGCTATTATAAAATCATTCTTTTTTGGAGCTGTTATAGGTTTGGTAGGTTGCTACAAAGGGTTTAATGCAGGAAGAGGAACAGAAAGTGTTGGAATTGCTGCTAATTCTGCTGTAGTAACCGCTTCATTATTATTAATCATTGTAGACTTAATTGCTGTACAAATAACCGATTTACTATAATGGAAAAAAATATAATCATAGACATTAAGAATCTCAAAAAAAGCTTTGGAGATCAAAAAGTACTTGATGGAGTTACGCTTCAATTACACGAAAAAGAAAATTTAGTAGTATTAGGAAAATCAGGTTCAGGAAAATCGGTTTTGATAAAATGTATTGTTAGTCTTTTAAAACATGATGAAGGAAGCATTCAAGTTGGAGATAATGAATTAACCAATATTAAGGAAGAAGACTTAATTGAAGTACGAAAAAAAATCGGCTTTCTTTTTCAAGGTGCTGCTCTTTATGATTCAATGACAGTTAGAGAAAATTTAACTTTCGCACTTTCAAGACTGAATGAAGATTTTTCAAAAGAAGAAGTCACAACTAAAATTGAAGAAGCCTTAGCCAATGTAAGCATGCCTGAATCTATTGACAAAATGCCCTCTGAACTTTCTGGAGGAATGAAAAAAAGAATTGGTTTAGCAAGAACTTTAGTCGTTAATCCAAAAATCATTCTTTATGATGAACCAACTACAGGTTTAGATCCAATTACTTCAGACGAAATAAGTAATTTAATAAATGATACTAAAAACAAATTCAACAACTCTTCAATAATAATTACACACGACATCAAATGTGTACAAACTGTAGCCGATAGAATTATTATGATAAAAGACGGAAAAGTATATAAAGAAGGAACATTAGAAGAATTCTCAAAAGATAGTGATCCCTATATTAAATCATTTTTTAAATAAGAAAACATGACAACAACCAAAAACACATATAAAATCAAACTCGGCATTTTTGTATCTTTAGGCTTATTGATATTATTCGCAATAATATTTTTTATAGGTTCTAACCAAAATTTGTTTAGTTCTAAATTCAAAATTTCCACCAATTTTAGTAACGTTAGTGGTTTACAAGTTGGCGGTCAAGTTCGTTTTTCAGGTATTTCTGTTGGAACTATTGAGAATATCGAAATTATAAATGATTCGACTGTAAACGTAATTGCTACGATTGATAATGATGTCAAAAAATTCATTAAACAAGATAGTAAAGCTTCCATTGCTTCTGAAGGTGTTATTGGTGATAAAATTTTAAGTATTTCTCAAGGTAGCGCAAAGTCACCAGAAATAAAAGATGGAGCAAAAATTAAATCGTTTGAACCAGTGGAGTTTGACGATATACTTTCATCTATAAAAGTTACGGCTGAAAATGCAGAAATAATTACAGACGAATTAGCTTTTTTACTAACAGATATTAATAATGGTGAAGGAACAATTGGCAAATTAATGAATGATGAAGGAATGGCAAAAGACCTAGATAAAACAATGGAGAATTTGAGAAAAAGTTCCAAAGGTTTAGAAGAAAACATGGAAGCTGCCAAACATAATTTTCTATTAAGAGGCTATTTCAAAAAGAAGGAAAGAGAAAAAGAAAGAGCTAAAAAAGAGGCTGAAAAAGAAGCAGAGAAAAACAAAAAATAAATTCTAATATATGTATTCAGAAATAGACACATTCAAACAATCTATAACTCAATCTTGGTCAAGTTTGATTAGTCATTTGCCAACCGTTTTATTTTCACTATTTATACTTATTGCTGGTTTACTTATTATTAAATTAATCAATAAATATGCTAATAAAATTATCGTTTCTAAAGCAAATGATCCGTTAATAGCTGATTTTATTTTGAGTATAATTTCGTTAGTCTTAACTATAATTTTATTCGTAATTTGTTTAGGAATTTTAGGCTTTGATGATGTAACAAATAAAATTTTAGCCGCAGCTGGATTATCTACATTTATAATTGGTTTTGCTCTGAAAGATATAGGAGAAAATTTCTTAGCAGGAATTTTAATGGCTTTTCAAAGGCCTTTTAGAATTGGAGACTTAATCCAAATAGACAATGTAAAAGGAAGAGTTATTGAAATGAGTTTACGTTCGACTACAATTAAAACTTTGGACGGAATTGACGCATATATTCCAAATGCTTCTATCTTAAAAAACAATCTAGAAAACTTTACTATAGATGAATTAATGCGAAGTGACTTTATAGTTAGTGTAGCTCATGATGATAAAATTGAAGATGCTTTTGAATTAATCAATTCCATTTTAAAAGAAAACGAATTTGTCTTAAATATTCCAATGCACACGGTACTTGTAGATAAAATTGAAAATGACATTGTCAATATTGCAGTCTTTTATTGGTACAGAACAGATGAAGTTAAAGCACCAGGTGGAAAATTAAAATCTGATTTGCAATTACTTATTTATAAAAATTTAAAATCAAATGGATTTAATTTACCAACAACAATTGTTTCCTACGAAAGAATCGAAGAGAATTAAAAATATTAATTTTAATTTTAATAAATTTACGAAATAAAGAATTAACTATGAAAGTATTTATAAAATTTGACTTTAATTCAATTTGCAAAAAAGTTCTTGAAGAAAAGTTAGAAGAACATCAAATAAAACATAAAATCTTAGGGTTTGGAGAAGTTGAGTTTTTAGGAAAAATATCTAATGATAAATTAGAAGAATTTAGTAATTCACTAAGTCCTTATGGAATAGAAATAGTTGAAAATCAAAAGTCAATTTTAATTCAAAAAATTAAAGACACAATTGTTGATATGGTCTATGTTGATGAAATTATTAACGTAAAAAGCTCTGTTTATTTAGCCGAAAAGCTTGGTCACAGTTACGGATATTTATCGAATTTATTTTCCGAGGTTACATATACTTCTATTGAGAACTTTATCATAATGCAAAAGATTGAATATACTAAACAATTAATAATTAGTAATCAATTATCTTTAACCGAAATTGCTTTTAAATTAAATTATTCGAGTGTTGCTCATTTGAGTTCACAGTTCAAAAACACTACTGGAATAACACCATCTGCATTTCAAAGAATTATAAAAAAACGAAGAGAAAACGCAACAAAAAACATAAACTAAAAAAAATGCAAGAAGATTATATCCTAATTACTTTGGCTGATGATGATGAAGATGATAGATTATTTTTCACTGATGCTTTTGATGAACTGAAAATTAATACAGTCGTAAATACAGTTAAAAATGGTCGCGAATTAATTAACTTTTTAGATCATCCAGAAACTGTTTTGCCTAATATTATTTTTTTAGATTTAAACATGCCTATTTTAAACGGAATTGAATGTTTAAAAGAAATCAAACTAAATGATAGGTTTAAAGATATTGCTATAGCGATCTACTCTACTTCATCATCAGAAGCAGATGTAGAAAATACTTTTGTTTTAGGTGCTAATATTTACATTAAAAAGCCGAGCAACTTTAATGATTTAAAAAAAATATTGTCAGATGTAGTTACAATAAATTGGCAATATCACACCAGCGGATTAAATAAAGATAATTTTTTACTTAGACTATAATGCCACTAAAAGATTTTAAACATAAATCCTCTATATTTCATAAAATTATTTTCACAATAAGTTTATTTGTAATTCTATTTATTGGAGCCATTACATTTAAGCATGTCAATAGTATATCAGAATCTTCAAAATTAGTAATGCATACTTATGAAGTTAAATTAGAATTAGAACATTTGTTTTCTTACATAAAAGATTCAGAAAATAGTATTAGAGGTTACTTAATTTCAAAAGACACCGTTTACTTAGAACCTTATAGAACAGCAACCAAAAATGTAAACAATACTTTTTTAATTTTAAAAAAATTAACTTCAGACAGTCCAAAACAACAAGAAAACCTTCTTGATCTTTTTAAAATAGTTAATAAAAGATATGAATACATGAAAACGTATTCTGAACAAAGCAGAAGAGTTAATATTGTAAGTAATAATAATTTCAAAAAAAACTTTAGAGAAAGCAGTAAACTATTAGTTGATATTAGAGATAAATTAAACGAAATGGTTGATTTAGAAGAAACTCATCTCAAAAAAAGAAATTCAGAATATAACAGTCAAATATATCTTACTCCAATCTTAACAATTGGTGTTTTATTTATAACCTTACTTCTCATAATATTTGCCTATTACCAAACTACAAAAGATGTTGAAAAATTACAAGCTGCCAACATATTATTAAACAAATCTCAGTTTTTAAGTTATCAAGCCGAGATTCTTTCTCACTTTGGAACTTGGGAATGGAATTTAAACAACAATAAATTAATTTATTCCGACAATTTATATAGAATTTTAGGTGTAGAACCTCAATCATTTGAAGCAAGTAATGATAATTTTTTAAAATTTGTTGTTAACGATGATATTGGATCAGTTAATGAAATTATCCAAAAAATATTAGACGATGAAGAATTACCTTATTCTTACTTCAAAATCAATAGAGCTGATGGTGAAGTAAGATTATTAAGAGCTACAGGAAAACTTTTTATAGATAAATTAAAAAACAAAACCATATTAGGTGTAACTGAAGATGTAACTGAAGAGCATCAAAAAAACGAATTATTAAAAATCAGTAACGAAGATTTAGTAAAAGTAAATAAAGAATTAAAAATATTTGACGAATCTAGCAGACAAGCAGAAATATTAGGTAGTTATGGAAGCTGGGTTTTAAATTATGACACATTACAATTTGCCTACTCAGATAATAAATTTAGACTACTTGGTTGCGATCCTCAATCTTTTATTCCATCTATAGAAAAATTATTAGAATTTGTTCATCCAGAAGATAGACAAGTTGTAATTGAAGCTAATAAAAGTGCTTTAAAGACAAAGCAAATTCCAACAATGGACTATAGAATCATTAGAACTGATGGAGAAGTTCGACATTTTAAAACCATAGCAAAATCGTTCAAAGATTTAAGTGGAACAGCTAGTATGATTGGAACTACACAAGATGTTACCGAAGACTATAATAAAAGTCAACAATTAAGAGAACGAAACAAAGAACTGGAACAAAACATCAAAGAGTTAAATGAATTTAACCATGTTGCCAGTCATGATTTACAAGAACCTTTAAGAAAAATACAGACGTTTATTTCAAGAATAAATGATAAGGAAAAAGAAAACCTATCCGATTTTGGTAAAGAATATTTAAACAGAATCGAAAAAGCATCAAATAGAATGCGAGTTCTAATTAATGATTTATTACAATATTCTAGAACCAACAGAACAGAAAAAGTATTTGAACGAACAGATTTAAACGAACAGTTAAACAATAGTCTCTTAGAATTATCTCAAAACATTGAAGATAAAAAAGCAATAATCAATTACGGCAATTTACCTGAAATAAAAGGAGTCAGTTTTCAAATACAACAGCTTTTTACAAATTTATTGAGCAACTCATTAAAATATGCAAAAAATAATGTTGCTCCAGTAATTGACATTAGTTTTAGTGAAATCATTGCCAAAGATGAACCTAAATTAAAAGACAAGAGTACTAGTAAATATTATAAGATTGAATTTTCAGACAACGGAATTGGTTTTGATCAAGAAAATGCAGAAAAAATATTTTTATTGTTTAACCGTCTTCATGGCAAAACAGAATATCAAGGTACTGGTGTAGGATTGGCTATTTGTAAAAAAATTGTAGAAACTCATGACGGACAAATTTTTGCGTCAAGTAAGTTAGGAGAAGGTGCTACTTTTACGGTTTATTTTCCTGTTTAATAATTCTAATTTTAGAACATCAACAACAAACATGAAAATTATATAACTTTCAATTTAAATTTTATAAATTAATTGGAGAACTTTTTCTGAAATTTGTAATAAAATTACATCATGTTAAAGTCCCCACATTTAAAATTTCATACTTACATTTTAGCATTGCTAATAATTCTATTTTCATCTTGTAATGAGAAAAGGGAGAAAACAAATAGCAATGGTATATATACTGAAAAGGATAGTGAGTTAGAGTCAAAAATTAATTTTAGAACTGTCGCAATATTAAACGAAACAAATAGAAAAGTTCTCGATATTGCTTCCATCGCATTTAATAATTCTAAAGAATTAAAAGAATCGCAAATAATTTTAAAAATTAAAAAAGACCATCAAAAATTAGAATATGATTTAAAAAGAATAACAGAAGAGAATTTAATAATAATTCCAGAACCAATCTTTGAATTAAATTTAAATCAAAATTTCCTAAAGGGAATAAATTCAAGCTACTACTTAATTTCTTTGCTTGAAAAGGAAATAAAATATCAAATAACATTATTAGATTCTATTGAAAAAGTTTCAAAAGATAAACAATTCAGAAATTTTGCAGATAAGTCAAAAGATATCCTAATTGATAATAATGATTCTTTAGAAGAATTACTAGAAATTTAAAAATGAATTCCTTTAAAAAAAATATGGCTGCACTTTTTCAAGTAATTAAAAATGCATTTGAAGGTTTTTTAGAACACAAAGTTTTAAAAATGAGTGCTGCATTAGCCTACACTACCATGTTTTCATTAGGACCATTACTTCTTGTTATTTTATTTTTATCTGATATTTTTTTAGGTCGAGAAGCTGTAGAAGGAACCATATACAATCAAATAAAAAATTTTGTTGGTCCAGCAAGTGCTAATCAAATTCAAAATATAATTGAAAATCTAGCATTATCAAACGAAGGAACTTTAGCCGGAATAATTGGAGTTATAACTTTATTAATTGGAGCAACTTCTGTATTTGCTGAAATTCAGGATTCAATAAATACGATTTGGGGAATTAAACCTAAAAAGAAATCTGGTTTTTGGTTATACATAAAAGCTCGTTTATTGTCCTTTGGTGTAATCGGTAGTTTTGGATTTATCCTTTTAGTTTCATTAGGCATAACAACAATAATGGATACGTTAAGTAATCGGTTTTTTTCCCAATTTTCAGATGTTGCTTTTTACCTTGTCTACATAACCAATAACTTAATTACTTTTATAATAATCTCTTTATTATTTGGAGCTATTTTTACAATATTACCCGATGCAGAGATAAAATGGAGACAAGTTAAATTAGCCTCATTTACAACAGCTATTCTGTTTATGATCGGTAAATTTTTAATCTCATTTTACATAGCAAATTCAAACTTACAAGATGTTTATGGAACAGCTGGTTCTTTTGTTATATTAATGGTATGGGTTTATTACTCTTCTGTTATTTTATATTTTGGAGCTGAATTTGCTAAAAGTTATGCTATAAAATTTTCAAAACCCATTTCTCCTTCAAAATTTGCAGAGTTGATATATACTGTTGAAGTAACTTCAGAACAAAAAACTGTACAAAAAGCAGAAAATGAACATCAGCAAATTAAAAAAAAACTATCTAACTAGATAATACAAATAATTCTAACTCATATGCACAAACTCCTCTTTATTAAAGAGGAGTTTTTTATTTATAAACTGAATTAAAAATAGTAAATGGAAATTCTATAAAACATACAAATTATCTTATAACAAAATAGGTACGAACAAGTTGCATCTTTGTAATGAAGAAATCGAGAAAAAATTATTAAAAAAATCAACAAAAAAAAACTAATTACTATGAAAAACAGAATTCAATTATTTTCGGCTCTTATCTTTTGTTTTGGAGCGGCATTTACAAATGTACAAGCACAAACAAATGACTCAGCAAACGCACAAATTGGTGTAAAAGGTGGTGTAAATTTTTCAAACATGTACACAGAAGATGTTGATGACAACAATGTTTTAACAAGTTTTAATGCGGGTTTTTACGCATCAATACCTGTAACAAGCTTTATTGCTATTCAACCAGAATTTTTATTTAGTAGAAAAGGATCAGAACTAGTTTATGACAATGCTTTTGCAACTGGTAAAGCAAAATTCAAATTAAATTATATTGAAGTTCCTGTGTTAGTAAAAATTAATCTAACTAAAAATTTCAATGTACATGCTGGACCTTATTTTGCTTATTTAATTGACGGTCAAGTAACAAATGAAACTGATGGTGGAACATTTGATTTTGAAGACAACTTCGACAATGATGACTTCAATAAATTTGATGTAGGATTATCTGCTGGATTAGGTTTCGACTTTGAATCAATAGGTATTGGAGCACGTTATAACTATGGACTATCTACAGTAGGTAAAGAAAGAACTGCTGGAGGAACAACTTACACATTTCCTGATGGAAAAAACAGTAATATTAGTGTGTATTTAGCATTAAAATTAAATTAATAATTAACATTAAATAAATAGAAATCATGCAAAACTTATTATATATAGTAGCAGTTATTTTAGTGATTTTATGGGCTTTGGGCTTCTTTTTATACAGCGCAAGTGGTTTAATTCACATATTATTAGTAATTGCAGTAATTGCAATCTTATTAAGATTGATAAAAGGAAAAGGAATTTAAAATAGAGTATTAAAAATTAATTATAAAATAAATATTATGAAAACAAGTAAAACAATAATCGGAGTATTAAGTGGTGTTGCAGTAGGTGCAGCTTTAGGAATCTTATTTGCCCCAGACAAAGGATCTAAAACTAGAAAAAAAATTGCCAAAAAAACCAATGAAGCTAAAGATAGCTTGAAAGACAGTTTTGATGAATTTTTAGACACAGTTTCTGAAAAATACAACACAATGGTTAGCACTGGGGAAGATTTGCTAGAAGAAGGAAAAAAAGAATTAAAAAATGTAAAAAAACAAATTACTAAATAATAAATTATAATGGACAATATTGCCAAAAACATGGAATTATTATATCAAAAAGCAACAGAATATACAGAAACGAGTATAGCGCTTTTTAGACTAAATGCTATTGATAAAACTGCAGATGTACTTTCATCATTATTCGCAAGGTTAGTTTTGATCCTGGTTTTTGCAATGTTCTCTTTATTTTTAAACATAGCCTTAAGTCTTTATATTGGAAAATTATTAGACGAAGTGTATCTAGGATTTTTAATTGTTTCTGGAATCTATTTAGTATTTTCAATTGTAATTTTTTATTACAGTAATAAAATTTTAAAAATTCCTTTAACCAATTTAATAATTTCAAAATTATTAAAAACAAAAGTTAAAAGAACTAATTCAAACACATCAAAGAATGAAATCATATAGAAACCAAAATGAAGAATTAGATTTAGCAATTGATGAGTTAGTACGTCAAAGAAATTTAAAATTTGATGAGCTAAAACAACAATTAGCTTTAACCTATGAAAGTGTTAAACCAGTTAACTTGTTAAATCAAGCATTAGTAGATTTTAAAGAATCTTCCGAAATAAAATCAAACCTGTTACAATCGGTTGTTAGCATTGCTGGGGGATATCTTTCAAAAAAACTTTTAATTGGAAAGTCTAAATCAACATTTAAAAAAATAGCAGGTTATATTTTACAATATGGAATAACTAATTTCATATCAAAGAATGTAGATTCAAATTCACATACATAAACATATTTTATTGTGAATTAAACTATTAATTATATAAGATATAGAAATAATCTTGTAACAACTTAACTAGTATAAATAAATAATTTTATAAAATAATTTAAAAATAATAAATATGAAAAACTTAAAATTAACATTAGGATTAGTTGCATTAGCAACAGTTTTTACTTCTTGTAAAGACGAGAAACAAGAAATGGCTCAAAAATCTGTGGACTCATATGAAAAGTATGTGGATTCAATTAGTAATGTTGCTCAAGCAGAGGCTGCAGCAAACTGGGAAACTATTCAGACGGATTATGAAAAAATGAAAATGGATGCAGAAACATCTCTTGCTGAAGCAAAAGACAAAGAAGCACTTCAAACAAAAGTTGAAAACTCTTCAACAAAATATGAAGAATACAAGGTAAAAGTTGTAGCTGAAAATGAAAAAATGAATGCAGACAATGCTAAAATGACTATGTACAAAACATTCTTTGGAGATAGTTATGTTAATGATGACATGAAGTTTAATTGGGTAAACAAAGATAATATCTTAAGTGTTTATGAAAACTTTTATACTACAGTTGAAAAAAACAAAGATTCGTATTCAAGAGAAGATTGGGATGAAATTAAATTGACTTATGAAGCTTTAGATACTAGAAAAAACACAGTAGAAAATGAAGGTTTATCATCTTCAGATAACAGAAAAATCGCTGGAATTAAAATTAAATTTGCTCCAATGTATACTGTTAACAGAATGGGATCAAAATCAGAAGAAAACGCAGATGCAAAAAAATAATTGTTAATTTACAATTATTAAGTTTAGCAAGTGCTTAACAAAAAAAAACAGCGAGAAATATCTCGCTGTTTTTTATTTATATAAAGTCTAAAATTAAAAAACCTCAGATTCTTTTAATTTCTCTGTATTATTTACCAATTGAAGTTCATCAATAAATTTTTGAATTTTTCCATTCATAACGCCATCCATATCAAAAACATCTAAACCAATTCTGTGATCAGTTACACGACCTTGTGAGTAATTATAAGTTCTAATTTTAGCAGAACGGTCACCACTACTTACTTGAGAAGTACGTTTAACAGCATCTTCGGCTTGTTTAATAGCTAATTCCTTTTCATATAAACGAGAACGTAATACTGTAAAAGCTTTATCTTTATTTTTATGTTGTGATTTTTGATCTTGACATTGAGCCACTAATCCAGTTGGTATATGCGTTAAACGAACAGCAGATTTAGTTGTATTTACCGATTGACCACCAGGACCAGACGAACAGAAGAAATCAACACGAACATCATTCATGTCTATTTGAACATCAAATTCTTCAGCTTCTGGCAAAACCATAACCGTTGCTGCAGATGTATGCACACGACCTTGTGTTTCTGTCTGTGGCACACGTTGTACACGATGCACACCAGCTTCAAATTTTAAAGTTCCATATACATCCTCTCCAGTAACTTCGAAAATAACCTCTTTGAAACCACCTGATGTTCCTTCACTAATATCAACTACAGAAGTTCTCCAATTTCTACTTTCGCAATATTTGGTATACATACGAAATAAATCTCCTGCAAAAATAGACGCTTCATCTCCACCAGTACCCGCACGTATTTCTACCATCACGTTTTTAGAATCTTCTTCATCTTTTGGAATCAGTAAAAATTTAATTTCATCATCTAATTCAGGCATACGTTCTTTAGCTTCGTCTAATTGCATTTTAGCCATTTCAACCATTTCGGCATCAGAACCATCTGCAATTATTTCATTAGCTTCATCTATATTAGCAGTTAAATTAATTAACTCTTCACGCTTTTCCATTAAATCTCTTAAACCTTTATATTCTTGGTTTAATTGCACATAACGCTTTTGGTCGGCAATAACATCAGGTTGAATAATCAAATCTGATATTTCATCGAAACGTTGTTTTACATATTGAAGTCTTTCTAACATCTTGTATTCTTTTATTGGAGTGCAAAGATAATGAAAAAAATGTTGTGTTGGTAATGTTAAAATTTCTCTTTTTTTAAATTGAAAATCAATGTCTTAAAATCTTTATTTAAAATAAGTCTAAATAAGTTTTGTTAATTAAAAAACACGTACTATTTTTGCATCGTTATTTTAATTAAATCTAAATAAAGAATGAAAAAAATATGTTTAACAGTTGGTATTTCACTTTTAAGTCTATGTTTATATGCTCAAGACAGTTATAAATATGAGGGTGATATTACTCTTGAAAATGATACTGTAAAAATCAAAAAATACAATCTTCAAGAAGTGGTTGTGACAGGAAAAAACATGGACAATACAATTTCGATAGGAAAAACTTCAATAAAACCTATGGATTTACCCCAAGCTTCTTCAGTAATTAGTAGTGCAACTTTACAAAACCAACAAGTAAATTCAATCACTGATATTTTAAAAAATGCTAATGGTGTTTACATCATGGGAACAACTGGTGGCTATCAAGAAGAAATTGCGTCTAGAGGATTTTCTCTTTCTAGTTCTAATACATTCAAAAACGGAATTAGATATTTTAATGGTATGAGTATAGAAACTTCTGGCTTAGAAAGAGTAGAGTTTCTAAAAGGAAGCGCTGCAATGCTTTTCGGAAATGTTTCTCCAGGTGGAATCTTAAACTTAGTAACTAAAAAACCCAAATATGAATTTGGAGGTGAAGTAGGTTTAAATTATGGAAGCTTTAATACAATTAAACCAACTTTGGATGTTTATGGCGCTTTAAATAAAAACAAAACAGCAGCTTTCAGAATAAATAGTTCGTATGAGAAAGCAGATAGTTATAGAAATAACGTAGAATCTGAACGTTTTTATATCAATCCATCTTTTAAGTTTGAACTTTCAAAAAACACAGATATATTAATTGAAACAGACTTCACTAAAGATTCTAGAACTCCAGATTTTGGTGCAGGAATCATAGATTACAAAGTAGTTGACTTGCCACGTGACAGATTCTTAGGAGTTTCATGGGGTAAATATGATAGCCAACAATTTGCGAACACAATTACAATTAACCATAGATTTAATCCTAACTGGAATTTAAACTTCGTAAATGGTATTCGTTATTATGATACAGAATTATTCTCAAACACTAGACCAAATACAGGTACAAATGGAGGGGTACAAACAAATGGTGATTGGAACAGAAGTATCCAAAGAACTGAAGCAAAAGATAATTATTTTATGCAACAACTAGACTTAAATGGACTTTTCACAACAGGAAGTGTTAAACATAATGTTTTAATCGGTGCTGATATTGAAAATTTCAAAACCTCTACAACTGCTTATAATCAATTTACTAATTATGATACTATAAATATTTTTGAAAATTATAACACTTCATTAGAACCTGCAATTCCAAGTCTTTTAAAAAACACTCTAACAGATGCACCTATAAGTAGATTTGGAATTTATGCTCAAGATTTAATAAGTTTTACTGAAAAAATTAAAGTTTTAACAGGAATTCGTTATAGTTATCAAGACACAAGAAGTGATATTATTAAATACTCAGACAACAGCATTACTAGTACTAAAAATTATGATGGCGCATTTTCTCCAAGAATAGGTCTTATCTATCAACCAACGAAAAATCATTCTATTTTCGCAACCTACTCAAATTCTTTTGATATAAATATTGGACAAGATGACACAGGAAAGGCTTTAGAACCATCAATAGTTGATCAATACGAAATTGGAATAAAAAACAAATTATTTACAGATAAATTATATCTAAATGTAACGGCTTATCAAATTTCAAACGATAAATTCTATCAACAATCTTTAGCTAATGGTAACTCATATTCTTATGTAAAAGTATTAACTGGTGAAGTAAGAAGTCAAGGTGTTGAAGTAGACATTACAGCGAACCCAACAAAAGGGTTAACCATGATTGCTGGATATAGTTTTAATGAAACTAAATTCTTAGATGAAGGCTATTATATTGCTGGAAGTTTATTAAGGTATAATCCAAAAAACACAGCTAATCTAAGTGCAAATTATTTATTTAGTGAAGGAAAATTAAAAGGAATAAATTTAGGATTAATCTCTACATATTTTGGAGAAAGATACGCTGGTCGTTCTACAAGAACTCAAGTTGCAAATGACAACAGACAATTAATTTATTTACAAGATTTCATTCAGGTTGATGCTACTTTAGGATATACATTCAATCAATTTAGAATTAGTACAAAATTAAGTAACGTTTTTAATGAATTGAATTATAATGTTCATGATGATAACAGTGTTAACCCAATAGCACCAAGAAATTATTCAATTGCTTTAAATTATAAATTTTAATCACACATGAAAAAAATTAACGCAAGAGAATTACACAGAGATTTAGGATATTTCTTTTTAGGATTAATCATAACATTTGCTTTTTCTGGAATTTTGATGAACCACAGAAACGATTGGCATTCTGATAAATATACAATTGAAGCAAAAACAATTCAAATCTCATTACCAGAAGAATCTCAGATTAATGATGCTTTTGCAGAAAATTTAGCCAAAGAATTAAAAATTGATGACAAAGTAAAACGTCATATGGTCAGAAAAGGTAAATTTAAAATGCAATTTGAAAATACAGAAGTTGAAGTTGATGTAAAAACGGGTAAAGGTGAAATAGTACAATTTATTAAAACACCATTCATTAGTCAATCTATGTTGTTGCATAAAAACACTTCAAATTGGTGGATTTACTTTTCAGATATATTCGGAATTTCATTAATCATTATTGCAATTACCGGAACATTAATGGTTAAACACGGAAAACACACCTTTAAAAAAAGAGGTTGGAAACTCGCAGTAGCTGGCCTACTCTTTCCAATTCTATTTTTGTTATTTTTAAGTTAGTTTATTAAACTCCGATTCATTTCGGAGTTTTTTTTTGATTTTGTTAAAATATCCTAAATAATTTTATTATTTCAAAGCAAGTGCTTAGTTTTGTAATGTATTAAAACACAAATGGCAAGAACAAAAAAATATAACGAGCAAGAAGTAATAGAAAAAGCAATGGTTCTTTTCTGGAAAAATGGTTATGAAAATACTTCTGTTCGTATGTTAGAAAAAGAAATGGGCATCAACCAATTTTCTATCTATGCTAGTTTTGGGAATAAACACGGTGTTTTTCTTGAAAGTCTTAAATGCTACAAGGCTAAAAACAACAACATGTTTGAAAAACTAAAAAACGGAACTAATGGAATTGATGACATTAAAACTTTTTTTTATGATTCTATAAATAAACCAGATGAATTTGGAAATCAAAAAGGATGTTTATTAACCAACACATATAATGAATTTGCTGACATTGAAGATCAAATGATAAAAGATCAAATGAATGAATTCATGGATAATTTAAAATCTATTTTCATAGATAAATTAAAAACTGATACTTCAAAAGATGAAGAAACAATTATAAAACAAGCTAACTATTTATTATTAGCAAAACACGGATTAGCAGCAGCATCAAGAGTTAACAATAAAAAAGAAATTGAAGATTATATTGAGTTTACATTTAAAAACATATAACTTTTTTTTTATCCAAAACTAAGCAAATGCTTAGCTATAAATTAATAAAATAAATTAAAAATTAAAACTATGACTAAATTAAAAATTCACAACATTGAATCTGCACCAGAAGGAAGTAAAGCATTATTAGAACAATCACTTAAAGCCAACGGAATGATTCCTGGTTTACATGGTGTTTTAGCTGGTGCTCCTGGTATTTTAGAAGGTTACCAAACGTTACATAAATTATTTACAGAATCTTCTTTTGATAAAGACGAATTAACTGTTGTTTGGCAAACTATAAACGTTGAACACGCTTGTCATTATTGTGTTCCAGCTCACACTGCTATTGCAGGAATGATGAAAGTAGATGAAAATATTACTGAATCTTTACGTAATGAAACTCCTCTTGAAAATTCTAAACTAGAAGCTTTACGTACATTCACATTAGCCATAACTCGTAATCGCGGACATGTATCTTCAGAAGAATTACAAGCATTTTATGCAGCTGGTTATGAAGAGAGACAAGTTTTAGAAATCATTTTAGGATTATCTCAAAAAGTAATTAGTAATTACACCAATCATATTGCAAATACACCTGTAGATGCACCTTTCCAAAAATTTACTTGGTCAAAATAATTAATAATAATAAGTCACAAATTAACAAAATTGTAAGTTTGTGACTTATTTTAATAAAAAAAACATGATAAAATTAGATATAATTTCAGATGTAATGTGTCCTTGGTGTATCATTGGTTTCAGACGTTTAGAAAAAGCGATAGAAGAAATGGGAATTCAAGATCAAGTAGAAATTGAATGGCAACCTTTTGAATTAAATCCAAATATGCCTTCAGAAGGAGAAGAAATTCAAGAACACATCACTAGAAAATATGGTTCAACTTTAGAACAAAGTAAAAAATCACAAGAATTACTAACATCATTAGGAGCAGAAGTTGGATTTACCTTTGATTATTTTGATGGAATGCACATTGTAAATTCTAGAGAAGCGCATGTTTTACTTCAATATGCAAAGGAACAAGGCAAACAAACTGAATTAAATATTCGTTTTATGGAAGCTTTTTTTAGTGAAAGAAAAGATGTTTCTAAAAGAGAAATCCTTCTTCAAGAAGTTGAAAAAATTGGATTAGATAAAAATGAAGCATTAAATAGACTAAATGATAAAAATGCTCTTGATGAAATTCAAAACATTGAAAATTACTGGCAAAGTTTAGGTGTTTCTTCTGTTCCAACAATAGTGTTTAACAGAACTAGTGCTTTAAATGGAGCACAACCTGTTGAAGTTTATAAGCAAGTTTTAACTGAAATTCTAGAACAAAAATAAGTTACACTAGTTCTCATTTCAAATAAAAAAATAGATATGATTCTCAAAAAAAATATATTAATAACAACTTCTTTAGTTTTAGCGTTGACAAGTTGCAACGATAAAAAAAAGGAAAATACTGAATCTAAAGAAGTAATTCAAAACGAAAGTAAAATGGAAACAGCTAGTAATTCACCTTTAGACTCTTTACTAAATATTAAAAAAGAAGAATTTGGAAAGAAAGCATCAGAAGAAAAAAAACAAATTTATGCAGATGGTTTAGCTGATGTAAAAAATTCTGGAATACTTAGCAAAGCATTAAATGTAGGAGATAAAGCTCCAAATTTCACCTTAAAAAATGCTTTAAACAAATCCGTTTCTTTGTATGATGAACTTAAAAATGGTCCAGTAATTCTAACTTGGTATAGAGGTGGTTGGTGTCCATATTGTAACATTACTTTAAACTTTTTACAAGAAAAATTACCTGAATTCAAAAAAGCTGGAGCTACTTTAATTGCATTAACACCAGAAAAAACAGACAAATCTTTAAGCACAACAGAAAAAAATAATTTAGAATTTACTGTTTTAAGTGATTTAGATAATAAAATTGGAAAAGAATATGGGGTTGTTTTTACACTTACAAAAGGTGTAGCATCTATATATGAAGAAGCTTTTGGATTAAGTGATTATAACGGAAATAAAGATAACGAATTACCTTTAGCAGCAACTTATGTAATTGACAAAAACGGTATAATTCAATATGCATTTTTAGATGAAGATTATAGAAAAAGAGCTGAACCAAATGAAGTTATTAAAGCTGTCGAAAAACTAAAATAATAGTAATGAAAAACAACAGAAGAAATTTCATTAAAAATATTGGAATCATGGGAACAACAGGATTAATAATGCCAAATATAGCTTTAGGTAACACTCAAGACAATGAGATTAAAAGCATAAATAAAGTTAGACCAAAAGTATTATTTTTTTGACGTAAACGAAACACTTTTAGATCTTACTCAAATGAAGAAACAAGTTGGTAAAGCATTAAATGGCAGAGAAGATTTATTGTCATTATGGTTTACAACAATGTTACAATATTCTTTAGTCACATCAGCAAGTGGACAATATGAACATTTTGGAAACATAGGTGCAGCTGCATTACAAATGGTAGCAGCCAATAATAATATTCTAATTTCTGAAACTGAAGCTCGAAAAACCATAGTTGAATCATTAAGAGGTTTACCAGCACATCCTGAAGTTAAAAATGCTTTAGCCCAATTAAAAAAAGACGGTTATAAACTTGTATCATTTACTAATTCTTCAAACGAAGGTGTAAAGAAACAATTTGAAAGCGCAGGTTTAACCGAATATTTTGATGAAAGATTAAGCGTTGAAGATGTTGGAAAATTCAAACCATTTAGAGACACTTATGATTGGGCAGCCCGAAAAATGGGAGTAAAACCAGAAGAATGTATGTTAATTGCTGCTCATGGCTGGGATGTTGCCGGAGCACTTTGGGCAGGTTGGAGAGCTGCTTTTATAAGCAGACCAGGACAACAAATTTTTCCATTAGCCCCAAAAACAGAAATTATAGAATCTGATTTAAGAAAAGTAGCAGCCATTTTAAGTAGTTATTAAAAATAAGTTAGCAGTTTATTTACAAGTCTTTTAAATTTTATAAATTTCTCTGAATAATATGTAAACATATTGATTAATAATACTTTAATTTTATAAAAAATTAGAAATTAAATGAAAAAATCAAGTATACTGTTAATCATTACGTTACTTTTATTTACAAGTTGTGCCTCTAAAAAGTATAAAAATGTTACTTATCTAAATGAAACGGATGAAAAGACGGAACAACCTACTTTAAACATCTTTACACCAAAAAGCTCAAAGCACACTAATAATCAAGTTATCATTTTTGTTCATGGTGGAAATTGGAATTCTGGTGATAAAAAAACATACAATTTTATTGGTAGAAATTTCGCTAAAAAAGGAATTACAACGGTTATTGCAGGCTATACTTTGAGTCCAGAAGCTAATTATGATGATATGGCAAAAGAGATTACAAAAGCAGTAACTTGGACAAAAGAACATATCAGTGAGTATAAAGGAGATCCAAATGAGATATTTTTGACAGGACATTCTGCTGGTGGGCATTTAATAGCTTTAATCGGAACTAATCCAAAGTATTTGGAAGATAAAAGCATCATTAAAGGAATAATTCTAAACGATGCTGCTGGATTAGATATGAAACATTATTTAGAAGAAAATCCTCCTACAAACAAAAATGAATATTTAGCAACTTGGAGTAATAATCCTGAAGAATGGAAAGATGCTTCTCCTATTTATTTTGTAGATGAAAAAACTCCAAAAATGATGATTTATTTAGGCAGTAAAACTTATAATTCTATAAAAGTTGGAAATGCAAGATTCCTAAACGAATTAAACAAATATCAACCTAATGTTGAACCAATTATTCTAAATAAAAAACATGCTCCAATGGTAATTCAATATATAATTCCGTGGAGCAAACGTTATAAAGAAATTCTAGAATTTATGAAAAGTAAATCTTAATTTAAAAATCTGTAATATGACTTTAAAAGACAAAACAATTTCAAAAGGATTCATTATTGCAGGAATAATGAATAGTTCAGTCCTTCTTTTTTCAAGATTATTTACAAATGCTACAATTCCTAAATTTGACCCTACTGTTATGTCAAATTTCGGATTATTAATGATTTTTATTTGGGGTTTAGCTTACCTATCAGTTGCTAAAAATTTTAAAAATGTTAAATGGCTTATAGGAATTTTTGCAGTTGAAAAGTTTATTTATGGTTATATTTGGATAAATTGGCTGCTTAATAACAATATATCAGCTGTTTTTGAAAAGGATTCAATGGCTGGAATCTTTTACGCTATTTATGGAGTGAATGATTGGCTCTTTTTTATCTTCTTTTCATTTGTTTTTGTTAGGTTAATGAGGTTTGGTGACCACAAATGATATTTATATATCTTATTCAATTCAAAAATAAAATAGAATATTCAATTAACTTTTTGTAAAAATAAAAAAACCTCGTTCATTACAAACGAGGTTTTTTATTTTATATCAATATTATTTTATGATGTCTGAAGTTTTTACTTCTATGTAATAATACACCCACTTACCAGTAACGATTTCCGCTAAAATATCTTTAATATATTCACCGACTTTTATTGTAGTTGCTTTTCCTTTATCATTAAAATTAAGTTTTGTTCCAATTAATCTACTTAAAACTACATCCCTATCAGAATTTCCACTTGTAATAATTTCAGAAATCCTATTATCTTTAATGGTAATTTCAATTTCCCCATAATTTAAATATGGTCTTTGTTGAGTATTATCTGGGACAGTTTCTTTTTGCAACACAGCTTTATATAAACCGTCTTCTACCAATTTATTTTCTTGACTAAAAGCCAAATTACTCGAACTTAAAAAAGATGAAATAGCGAACACGAATAGAAGTAATAATTTTTTCATGATATAATGGTTTAAGGTTAATACAAAAACAATTACAAATTTTGTGCCGAATTTTTAATAGTTAATAGTAACAAAAAAACCTCGTTCATTACAAACGAGGTTTTTTATTATAAATCAATAAATTTTTATTTCTTAACCGGAATATTCTCTAAAACTTCCAATACAAATTTCCAATACTTTTGAGCAGAAGAAATACTAGCTCTTTCATCAGGACTGTGAGCACCTTTGATTGTTGGTCCAAAAGAAATCATATCCATATCAGGATAATTAGTTCCTAAAATTCCACACTCTAATCCAGCGTGACAAGCTACAACATCAGCTTTCTTACCGTTTTGTTTTTCATAAATTGAACTCAAAACATCTAATATTTCAGAATTAGCGTTTGGTGTCCAACCTGGATAACTTCCAGAAAATTCAACTTCACAACCCATTAATTCAAAGGCTGAACGTAATGAATTAGCTAAATCAAATTTTGCAGTTTCTACAGAAGAACGTGTTAAACATTGTACAGATAATTTTCCTTCACCAACAATTACTTTTGCAATATTGTTTGAAGTTTCTACTAAGTCAGCAAAATCAGCACTCATTCTATACACACCATTGTGAGCAGTATATAAAGCACGAACTAAAAAGTATTGAGCCATTGGTGGCATTACTTTAGCTGGTGTAGTTTCTGATTTTTCAATTACAACCTCTAAATTAGGTTCTGTTGTTTTTAATTCAGTTTTAATTTCGTTGATGATATCTTGCATATCAAACACAAAAGCTTCATCATAAACGTTTGCAATTATAACTTGCGCAACACTTTCTCTTGGAATTGCATTACGTAAACTTCCTCCTTTTATAGAAGCAATTTGTAATCCAAAATCATCAAAACCATCAAATAAAAGACGGTTCATAATCTTGTTCGCATTTCCTAATCCTTTATGAATATCCATTCCTGAATGTCCACCACTTAAACCTTTTACAGTAATAGTATAACCTACAGCGTTTTCTGGAGTTTCTTCTTCGTCATATTCAGCTGTTGCAGTAACATCTACTCCACCAGCACAACCAATGTCAATTTCGTCATCTTCTTCAGTATCTAAGTTTAAAAGAATTTCTCCTTCTAACATTCCACCTTGTAAACCCATTGCACCCGTCATACCTGTTTCTTCATCAATTGTAAACAAAGCTTCAATAGCTGGATGTTTAATAGTTTTACTTTCTAAAACTGCCATAATTGTAGCAACTCCTAACCCATTGTCTGCTCCAAGAGTTGTTCCGTTTGCACGAACCCAATCCCCATCAACATACATTTCAATTCCTTGTGTATCAAAATCAAAATTAGTATCATTATTTTTTTGATGCACCATATCTAAATGCGATTGCATTACGATGGTTTTTCTATTTTCCATTCCTGCTGAAGCTGGTTTTTTGATAATTACGTTTCCAACTTCATCTTTTATTGTATCAAATCCTAGTTTCTTACCAAAATCCATCATAAAAGCAATGACTCTTTCTTCTTTTTTAGAAGGTCTAGGCACTGCGTTTAAATCTGCAAATTTGTTCCAAAGTTCTTTAGGTTCTAGGTTTCTTACTTCTTGACTCATTATATTTATGTTTTTGTAAGTTTCAAAGTGCAAAGTTACAAAGTTTAATTTCTTTAGGAATTGATTTGTCGTTATATTTACGTTTTTAAATTAAAACTGTGAATAAAAAATACATTTTACCCTTAGTATTAGTTGTCCAAATCATTATTGTAAAGACAATAGCTTTTTTTCCTGAAACTATTGAAGTGTTTTATAGTAAAGGCTTCTATCCTATTCTTTCAAAAGGATTGAGACTTACTTTTGGTTCGCTTTCTTTTTCGTTTGGAGATGTTATTTATGGTGTTTTAATTTTCTTATTAATCAAATGGATTTTAAAAAACAGAAAAGGTTTTTTTAGAAATTGGAAAGCAAATGGTTTGAAGGTTCTAAGTATTCTTTCTATATTTTACTTTTTCTTTCATTTATTATGGGGAATGAATTATTATAGAATTCCGTTACATGAAAAATTAAGCATTAACAAAGAATATGAATTAAACGATTTAGAAGCTTTGACTGAAAAAATGATTGAAAAATCAAATCAATTACAATTAAGAATTACTTCAAATGATTCAGTTGCTGTAATAAATCCCTACACTGAAAAAGAAATTTTTGAAATGGCTCAAAATGGTTATCACAAGTTACCAAAAGATTTAAAAGAATTTGATTATCATACTAAAAGTATTAAACAATCCTTATTTAGTATACCTTTGAGTTATATGGGTTTTGGTGGTTATTTGAATCCATTTACCAATGAAGCTCAAGTCAATTATTTGAAACCAAAATATTCAACACCTTTTACTACTTGTCACGAAATGGCTCATCAAACCGGAATTGGTTCGGAAAGTGAGTGTAATTTTATTGGCTATTTAGCTGCAATAAATAATTCAGATGATTATTTTCAATATGCTGCTTACACAACTGCAATTAGATATTGCCTTAGAAACTTAGAAGAAATCGAAGAAGGGAAAAGTAAAATATATCTAGAAAAATTAAACAAAGGTGTTTTGAAAAATTTCAATGAAAATGAAGTCTTTTGGAAAGAATATGAAACTCCAATCAACACTTTTTTTGAATACTTCTACGATAATTTCCTAAAAGCGAACCAACAAAAAGATGGTTTAGAAAGTTATAGTAAGTTTATTGGGTTATTGATTGGTTATGAGAAAATTAGTTCTTAGATAAATGATCCAATGTGTTTTCTACTTTATATTTTGGATTATTTTCTAAAAAAACATCGAAATAAGCTGTATGAGTAGCTCCCAAAATAATTAAAACTCTATCGTTTTTAGTCAATGGAATATCACAAAAATTAGAATACATTCTTATGTTTCGTTTATAAAAATCAGCAATAATATCAGCACCTTCATATTTTTCATTGGTATGCATCGTTGCTAAAAAATTATAAAAATTAAACGTTTCCATTTTATATTCTTTCGTATTTATTTTATGGAATTGTTCCAATAAAGGCAGGTTATTTACCTCTTTATAGGAATTCATTTGATTCATCACAAATAAACTATCAGATGTGTTTCTGTTTGCTAAATCAATTAAACTAGGATAATCAAAACCCATTTGGTCATCTATTCCATAAATGTATTTCACATCACTTAATCTAGCTGTTTCAAAAGCAATAGCATTTAATTCTTCTGAGTAATTCAACCGATTGGATTGATCTATTATATATTTTTGAAAAACTTCATTTACAAAAGAGTTATTGTCGGGTTGCATTTCAATACAAATTACTGTAGGCTTGTATGCCACTAAAGATTTTACAATTTTATTTATATCTTTTTTTACTTGTAAATCTTTTAAATCTCTAACAGCGGTATTTGCATCTGAAGTATGTGTTAAATGTGCTGAACCAAAATTTAAAACACTAATTTTCCCTGAATCATTAGACTTAATGTCTTTATCTTTTAATGAATTACAGCTAAAAAATAAAATCGATAAAATAACAATCAAAAAATGCTTCATAAGTATTAGTAATTTTGAATTAACAATAATATTATATTTCATCGCTAGTAAAACTAACGGCTTGCTTCTTTTTATAAGGTCGAATAATTAAACGTGCTTCTCTATCAAAACGAATATAATTATAAACCCAATTTAGGAAAACAACGGCTTTATTTTTGAAACCAATTAACGAAAACAAATGCACAAACATCCAAACAAACCAAGCAAAAACACCACTAAACTTATAGTTTGGCAAATCTACAACAGCTTTGTTTCTTCCTATTGTTGCCATTGAACCTTTGTCTTTATATTCAAAAGGTTTCATTGGTTTTTTTTCTAGCAATCTTACAATATTATCCGATAATTGTGCTCCTTGTTGCATAGCTGGTTGAGCCATCATGGGATGTCCTTGAGGAAAATCTTCGGAAATCATGGAAGCAATATCACCAATAGCAAAAATATTTTCATAACCAACCACTTGATTAAATTCATTGACTTTAATTCTGTCAACTCTTGCAACTAAACTTTCTGCGGATAAACCATTTACTAATGCTCCTTGAACACCAGCTGTCCAAACAACTGTAGCACTATCAAAAGTTAAGTCCGAATTTGTAGTGACAATTCTTCCATCATAACCCGTTACACGTACGTTTTTCCAAACACTAACACCTAATTTTATTAAAAATTCTTCTGCTTTTTTTGAAGCGTGTTCGCTCATAGTATTCAGAATTCTATCACCACTTTGAATTAGATTAATTTCCATTTTTCTAACATCTAAATCAGGATAATCTTTAGGAAGAATAGCTCTTTTCATTTCGGCCAAAGCTCCAGCTAACTCAACTCCAGTTGGTCCACCACCTACTAAAACAAAATTCATTAAACTGTAACGTTCTGCAATATCATTGGTTAGTAAAGCTTGTTCAAAATTTTCTAGAATTAGACTTCTTATATTTAAGGATTGAGGAATGGTTTTCATGGCCATACAATTACGCTCCATTTCTTGATTACCAAAAAAATTGGTTTTGGAACCTGTTGCTAAAACTAAGAAATCGTATTTTAATTCCCCTATATCAGCAATAACTTTGTTGTTTTTGGTATCAATTTCTTTAACATCAGCTAGACGAAAATAAAAATCATTTTTTTCCTGAAGTACTTTTCTAATAGGATAAGCAATAGAATCTGGCTCTAATCCACCTGTTGCTACTTGATACATTAAAGGTTGAAAGTTGTGATAATTATGTTTATCTAATAAAACAACTTGTATATTTTTATTACGAAGTTTTTTGGCTAATGCTATTCCGGCAAAACCACCACCTATTATTACTAATCTAGGAAAACTGGAACGAGATATGTTCATTATATTTAATGATTTTATAGTAAAAACAAATATACAATTGTTAGTCAAATTTTTTATAAGATTTATTAAATCATTCATCGAACTACTATTTATCGATTAAACGTGCTAAAAAAAGCAGTATACTTGTAACAACATTCACTTTTGGTATACTTATAGATATGAATCCAGAATCAGAAGAACTTTTTGTAAAGCAATTACAAGAAAATCAGAATATAATCCACAAAATTTGTAGGTTATATACTTCTGATGATGACTCGCACAAGGACTTGTTTCAGGAAATAACAATTCAGTTATGGAAAGCATTTCCAAAATTTAGAGGTGATTCTAAATTTACTACTTGGGCTTATCGTGTTGGATTAAACACAGCAATTACACTTTATAGAAAAAAGAAGCGAACAATTGATACTATTGAGTTTGATAACACATATCATAGAGTAAAACAAGAAGATTATAATTTTGAAGAAGAGGAACAATTAAAATTACTTTATAGCGCTGTTAATCAGCTAAATGACATTGAGAAAGCATTAGTTTTTTTATATATAGAAGACAAAGATTATGCTGAAATATCAGAAACTTTAGGAATTAGTGAAGTAAATGCAAGAGTAAAAATGAATCGTGTAAAAGGAAAATTAAAAAAAATATTAAATCCGTAAAAATGGATGAATTAGATATACTAAAAAAAGATTGGAAGAAGAAAGACCATTCTTTTAATCAAATAACCGAAAAGGAAATTTATGGAATGCTTCATAAAAGATCTTCTTCCATTGTGAAGTGGATTTTAATTATAAGTATTTGTGAGTTTTTAATTTTGAGAATACTAGATATTTCAAGCTTTTTTGATAAATCTAGTGTTAAAATGATGGAAAAGAATCATTTGTATAACTTCAGTTTGGTATTAACTATTTTTAACTTAATAGTTTTCTCTGGATTTATTATTTATTTCTATAAAAATTTTAAAAAAATAAGTGCCGCTTCTTCTATTAAAAAATTAATGTCGGATATTTTAAAAACAAGAAAAATAGTAAAATATTATATTTGGTATAATCTTATTTTAATAAGCATTACTACATTTTTTGTGCTGAATTCATTTTTTAAATATAATAAAGAAATCAATGAACTTTATGAAAAATTTCCTTCCATATTTATTTTAGGAAGTATTGCAACTGTTCTTTTTATTGTATTGTTTTTCTGGGGTTTATATAAATTATTATATGGAATATTATTAAAACGATTACACAATAATTATCAAGAGTTAAAAAAACTAGAATTATAAAAAAAGAAAATATGACGCGATTTATTTTTGTTTTAACTTCGATTTTATTTGGATATATCGCTAACGCACAACAACTAGAAAAGAGTTTACTCTGGAAGATTTCTGGAAATGGATTAGAAAAGCCTTCATATCTTTTTGGAACAATGCATGCTGTTTGTGAAATAAATTTTGACGATGCTATTAAAAAAGCATTAGATGAAACTTCACAAATGTATCTTGAAATTGACATGGATGATCCAACTTTACAAGCAACCATGATGAAAGGAATGATGATGAAAGATGGCATAACAATGTCTTCTTTAATGACTGAAGATGAAGTGAAAATAGTAGATGCTTTCTTAAAAGAAAACGTGAGTGTTTCTATTAAAATGGTTGATAGATTTAAGCCTTTTATGATTAGCGCAATGTTTATACCAAAACTTTTAGAATGTCCAATGCAAACCATTGAAACTGAATTGGTGAAAATTTCGAAAGAACAAAAAGAAGAAGTTTATGGTTTAGAAACAATTTTAGACCAATTAACTGTTTTTGATAAAATTCCGTATAAAACTCAAGTTGAGGAATTAGTCAAAACAGCAAAAGACAACATGGTAAAAGATAAAATCGAAATGAAAAAAATGTTAGACATTTATGATGATGAAGATATTGAAGCTATGTTAGAAATTATGGATGAATCTGAGAACAAAATAGCTTCTGATTTTAATGACATTTTATTAAATGATAGAAACGCAAATTGGATTCCAATTATAGAAAAAGTTTCTAAAGAGAAACCTACATTCTATGGCGTTGGTGCTGGACATTTAGCTGGAGAAAAAGGTGTTATTAAACTTTTACGCAAACGCGGTTATAAAGTTGAAGCCGTAAAGTAAAAAAATCCCATCATTAATTTGATGGGATTTTTTTTAATATTTCCAAAGTCTATCTTTATTAAGTTTTGCTTCTTCATCTAAAACTTCTGCAGGAATTACTTTTAAGAATGATTCGTGTTGTTCAATTGCATATTCCATTTTTTCAACAACATCATCAACTGTATCGTTGTCATAATCAATTTGCAAAGGCTCTTTGATTACCATAGATTGCAGAATACCTTTCTTTTTAATTCTCAGTCCTTTTCTATCAAAAGAACGTCTAAAACCATCAATTACAACTGGAACAACTATTGGTCTGTGCTGTAATATAATATGAGCTGTACCTTTTCTAACAGGTTTAAATGAACGAGTAGTTCCTTGTGGAAAAGTTATAACCCAGCCATCATCTAAAGCGATTTTAATGTTTTCTGTATCATTTGGATTAACTTCTCTCTTTACATCTTTTCCTTCAGCTCTCCATGTTCTTTCGACAGTTATTGCTCCAACATAAGATAATATTTTTGGCAAAATTCCAGACTCCATTGTTTCTTTTGCAGCAACATAGTATATATTCATTTTCGGGTTCCAAAGATAGGTTACGTTTTTAATGTTATCACCTCTTCCTTTTAAACTAGCATTAAATACATGAAACATAGCAACAACATCTGCAAAATAAGTTTGATGATTAGAAATGAAAAGTACATTTGTATCAGGCAAATTTTTAATAATTTCCGAACCTTCAATATGCATTTCATTAAATCCCCTGTATCTTCTGTGTGTTAAAGCTCCAAAGATTCTAATTAACCATTTTTTCAAAAACAATATATGACCAAAAGGATTTCTTTTAAATAATCCCATAATTTTAATTTTTTTAACAAGGTTACAAATGTAGCAAAATCAATTAAATTAATGCACTTTTAATGTTTTCCTTTAATTCGCTCATCATCATAGCCGTAGCTCCCCAAACTATATATTTCTCTACCATAAATGCAGGTACTTCAATATCAGTTGCATACGAAGTTGTCATTTTTACTTGAGTAATTGTATTATCATCAATAAACATCGATAAAGGAAATTCTAAAACACGTTTTACTTCATCTAAATCTGGAATAAATTGCAATTCTTCGTGAGAAATTCCCATATATGGATAAACCAAAAAGTTACTTGGAGGAATATAAATCTCACTAAATGGTTTTATAACTTGTATTTTTTCAGGATGAATTCCTACTTCTTCGTGTGTTTCTCGTAAAGCTGTTTGTTCTAAATCTATATCTTCTAATTCAACTTTCCCACCTGGAAAACCTATTTGCGAAGAATGAACACCAGGATAGGTATTTCTAACTATTAAAGCCAAATGTGTTACGCCATCTTTAGGGTAAAACAACATTAAAACTGCTGCTTTTTTTGGTTTTTTATCAAGGTAATTAGTTTCCTTTAAAAAAGAAATTCGTTCCAAAGGTGCCATTTTTGCATGAGCATCTGAGGAAAGAAGTTTTTCTTTCTGTATTTTTGGAATATATTTGATAAAATCAATAAAAAGCATACTTTTATTTTTAATTGCAAGTTTAAAGATAATCGAAATTTTAATTTCAACACAAATTTCCTATAAAAATGTTTAGTAAAGAAGAAGCACAACGCATAAAAAGAGAGTTTTGGGTAACTTTTGCCGAAGAACACCCAAGAAAATGGATATTATACAACACCAAAATAAAAGATGTTGCGTTTAAATTCTATATAGATAACAAGAAAGCACAAGTTTTACTCGAAATAGAACCAAAAGACGAAAAAAATCGTATACTATATTATGAGAAGATTGAATCGCTAAAAACTATATTATTAGACGAATATTTACCTGATGCCGTTTTTGAACGTGATTTATATTTACAAAATGGAAAAGCAATTAGCCGAATTTGGGTAGAGAAACTAAATGTAAGCAGTAATAATAGAAACACTTGGCCAGAAGTTTTTGATTTTTTTAGTGAAAAAATGGATGCTTTTGAACGGTTCTTCTTTGAACATGAAGATTATATTAAAGATTTAAATATAAACACTTAATTAAGTTGATGTAATTAATCTAACATCCATTTAATTTGTAAAAAAGTAATTTTGACTAAAATAAATAAGCTATGAAAAAGATTATTGCATTAATAGTATTAGTAACATTACAATCTTGTTACTCTCAAAAAAAAGAAGAAATGAAACCAACAATTGTTAAAACCGAAGCGGAATGGAAAGCACAATTAACGCCAGAACAATATCAAGTCCTTAGAGAAAAAGGTACCGAAAGAGCATTTACTGGAGAATATTGGGATCATTTCGAAAAAGGAAATTATGTTTGTGCGGCTTGTAACAATGTTTTATTTTCATCAGAAATGAAATTTGAATCAGACTGTGGTTGGCCTTCTTTCGATAAAGCTGTAAAAGGTTCTGTAAAATATAATGAAGATTTTAGTTTTGGAATGGCAAGGACAGAAGTTGTTTGTGCCAAATGTGATGGTCATTTAGGTCATGTTTTTGATGATGGTCCAAAAGAAACCACTGGAAAACGTTTTTGTACCAATTCAGTTTCCGTAAAATTTGTACCAGAAGGAAAAGAAGCGGAGTAGAAATATATAGTTTCTCATTTTAAATAAATTTATTAATTTTAAGAATCAAAATTCAAAACATGCTCATAGCTTCTATTAAGGAAAATTTCAATGAAATAATTAGTCTTTTGTCTAATTTAGAAAGTCATCAATATACTGTTTGCCATCAAGAATTAAGCAACGCAACAATTGGTGAGCACACTAGACATATTATTGAAATGTATCAATCATTGTTAAAAAACTATGAAAATGGAAATATAAATTATGATAAACGAGAAAGGAATTTAAGCATTCAAACCGATATCGAATATGCAATTAATTGCATAAATGAAATACTGTCAGGAATTGACAAACCAAATAAAGAATTAATTCTAGAACAAGGTCTTGAAAAATTAAAATACAGTATTTCAACAAATTACGAAAGAGAGTTACTTTACAATTTAGAACACAGTATTCATCATCAAGCGTTAATAAAAGTGGCTGTTTTAAAACATCCATCTATTCAATTATGTGAAAATTTTGGAGTTGCAAAATCTACAATAGAATATAGAAATCAATGTGTACAGTAAGTTTTGTTCCACTAAAAGATAGTTATTGCATAACATCAAATAGAGATGAAAGTATTTTAAGAGAAAAAGCAATTCCTCCAACAAAATATTTAATCAATAATAAAGAAATTTATTTTCCTAAAGACCCAAAGGCTGGAGGAACATGGATTGCTCATAATAATAAAAGTTCAATTGTTCTACTTAATGGTGCTAAAGAAAAACATATTCATAAAACAGATTACAGAAAAAGTAGAGGACTAATCGTTTTAGACTTAATTTCTTCTATAAATCCAACTAAAGAATGGGAATCTATCGACTTAGACAATATCGAACCTTTTACTATTGTATTATTTTCTGAAGAAAAATTATTTCAACTACAATGGGATGGGATTGAAAAAGAAAGCGTTGAATTAGATGCAAATCAAAACCATATTTGGTCTTCATCAACTTTATATGAAAAAGAAATTAGAGAAAGAAGAGCTATTTGGTTCAAAGAATTTATTAAATCAGAAAATAATATTGATAGTCAAAAACTATTAAACTTTCATCAATTTACTGAAAGCAAAAATAAAAATTTCGGGCTTCAAATTAATAGAAACAATATTTTAAAAACTATTAGCATTACCCAATGTATTATTTCTAAAAATGATATTACATTTAATTACATCGATTTATTAGACTAATGAAAAGCACTAAATTATTTTTACATAAACTAACAAATTGGGAATATTGGCCTTATCAAGTGCTTTATACACCTGTTTATTTCCAATATTTATACTATGTTGTTAGAACAAGGTCATTCTTCTTTTTTAATGCCTCAAATCCTACTATTAAAAATGGAGGCTTTTTTATGGAATCTAAAAAAGAAATTTATGATTTAATCCCTCAAGAATATTATCCAAAAACACTTTTATTTAAAGCCAAAGAAGATATAAAAATAGTTAACAAGCGTTTAATAGAAACAGGAATAAAATTTCCTTTAATTGCTAAACCTGACATTGGTTTAAGAGGAACAGCTGTCAAAAAAATTGATAATTTAAATGAGTTAGAAAAATATATAAATCAAGCCAATTTTAATTTTCTAATTCAAGATTTAATTCAACATGAAAATGAAATTGGATTATTCTATGTTAAATTACCAAACTCAGAAAAAGGATTATTAACCGGAATTGTTTCAAAGGAATTTTTAATTTTAAAAGGAAATGGTAAAAACACAATAAGAGAACTTCTTAAAAAAGACCCACGATTTGAATTACAAATTCCAGTTTTAGAAAAAGAATTTTCAGAAATTATAGATACTATTCTAGATGAAAATAAAACGATAAACTTAGTGCCTTATGGAAATCATTGCAGAGGAACAAAATTCGTAGATGCAAGTCATGAAATAACACCAAAAATGACTGAATCTTTCAACGAAATCTGCTCAAAAATAGAAGGTTTCCATTTTGGAAGAATGGATATAATGTATACTAACTATGCCGATTTAGAACAAGGAAAAAACTTTCAAATAGTAGAAATAAACGGAGCTATAAGTGAACCAACACACATGTACGACCCAAAACATTCCTTATTATATGGTTGGAAAGAACTAACTAGACATTTTCACTACATGTATTTAATAAGTAAAGAAAACAATAAAAAAGGAGCAAAATATCTTACTTTTAAAGAAGGAGTTAATGAATTCAAAAGTCACCACAAACACTATGATAAAATTTTAGAGTTTTAATTTATCTTTTTAAAGAAAAGTGTCCTTTATATTCATTTCCATTTTCTAATTCAACCTTAAACCAGTAATCAGTAGCTGGCAATGTTTTTCCATTAAAAGTACCATCCCAACTATCTTGATTTCCATATAGTAATTTTATTAATTTTCCATATCTATCATAAATAGAAGTTTTAATTTTTGGTTCTAAATTTGAAAACCTTATTCTCCAATAATCATTAAAACCATCATTATTTGGTGTGAAAAATTTTGGATACATCATTAAAAAAACACTTTCATAAGCAACCCCACACCCTTTTTTATCTCTTACATAAACCGTATATTCTCCACCAGGCACATTGAAAAAATTAGGCGATTCTTGATAATTATAACCATCTAAGGAATACTCATAATCTCCTTGTCCAGTTACCGAAACAAAAACAGAATTGCCATTATTATTTAAATCTTCAATTTCTACATTTGTTATAGTTGCAATATTTGAATTATTCACTACAAAATCTTTTGTGTTTTGACATATAATGTCTCCATAATCATTAGAAACTGTCAATGAATAACTTCCTTCTTGATTAATTGTTGTTGTATATGATGTTGAACCATTAGACCATAAATAACTTGAATATCCAACTGGAGCATTAATTGTTATACTTGAACCAACACAAATGGCATAAATGTCATTTAAGTTTAATTCTGGTTTATTTTTAACAAATAGATTAAAATCAGAAATCTCATTACACTCTGGGTATAAATTATTTTCAATCCTTATAAAAATTGTTTGAGGGTTAGAAATATTAGTATAATTAATTTGAATTTCATTTAACCCTTGTTGAGCATCTGTTAATGATAAATGAAACGTAATTGTGAATTCAGATGATGATTGAGAACCTAAAATCATAATTACTTGATTTGAAAAATCAAAAACTCCTAAACCATCATTACTAGAATCATCACATATACTGATATTAGTTACTGGATTAATTATAGGTTTTTTAAAAACTTTGATAAAAAAACTAGTAGTATCATAACAAGCAGTATTAGAATTACTTTCCAATCTAACAAATATTTCTTGTGATTGTGTAATATTTTGATAATTATTAGGTAATGGATTCAAATTACTATTCGCTTCAGCTTGACTTAAATGATAAGTAATTGTATAATTTGAAGAATTTAATCCATTAAGTATTGTACTGTTTTGATTAAATAATGTAAAATTTTCAATACCATCATAAGGTATACTTTCACAGCTAACAATATCCGATGGCTTATTAGCTATAGGTTTTTGAATTAAATTTACTGTAAAGTTTTTAATATCATTGCAGTTTTTATTTGATTGGCTATATAATTTAGCATAAAAAGTTGTAGTTCCTAAAGGCAATTGATACGTTTCCGGTAAGATATTGATATGATTAATTGCATCATTTAAAGTCAGAAAATATGACACTCCAAATAAGCTTGGAGATTGACTTCCTAAAATTACAGCATCATTAAAAGTTAAGTCATAGTTTATGTTTACGTTGTCGCAAATATTTTGATTATTAATAGTATTAGCTACTGGGATGGTAGAAACAATAAGTTGTTTGCACTTTATAACAGTACCAGAGTTAGTTACAATTGTTGCTACAACAGTATAAGTTCCTGCAACAGAGTATGTATGTGAAGGATTGTCAATATTTGAATTAGTACCATCACCAAAATCCCAAGTAATGCTGTTAACTGCTTGATTACTCGTATAAGAAAAAGAAGAGGTGTTTCCTAAGCATATATTATTAATATTAATACCTACACTAAAATAAGACTGAATAAATTGCGGTAAACCTAATTTACTAAGACCCGATCCAATAGAAACAGTATGTAATCCTAAATTACAACCTAATCCTAAAGTCTCAGGATTATTTATAACACTCAATGTATTCAAATCATCAATTGAAAGATAAATTTTACCATTTGTAGCCAATTGTAATGCCCCAAAAAAATGATTTACATCAGTAGAAGAGTGAATAAGTGTTTCAGTACTTATTATATTTGGAGAAGTTAAATCATACTGATATAACTCTAATGGAAAAAATTCACCTGTTGTAATATATGCAACGTTACCTAATGGCGAAAATTCCACTCCATAATTTGCGAATTTTGTACTTATTATTTTTGGGCTACTTATTATTCCAGTTGAATTATCAAAATCAAAAAGTTCTACATTTTGCTGATAATTTGAGCTAATAAGTTTTTTTCCATCTGGAGAAAATTTTAAATAACCAATAGTTCTATTTGGAATATTAGAAACAGTTGTCCCAACATTACTTATTACTGGAGTCAAATTAATACCTAACGATGTTATTGAATAAGCATAAAAGCTATTGTTTCCATATTTATGAACTACAACCCAAAAATCCTCACAATTATTCTTTTTTACAGCTGAAATCTTTTCTGTAGCTGGTGTTAATAAAAGAATATTTTTATTTGAAGTGACATCTCCTAAACCTCCATTCAAATTCATATCAACTTCAGTATACCTCACTCCATTATCTCCTCCTAATAAAGTCACGGTAATAATATAATAAATTGAAATAGAATTAGGCTTTGGAATTATAACCGCTGATTGTGTACTTGATGGATTTCCTAATAATCCAGTACCATTTGACATAATCTCATGATTTTTATTCCACACAAAATTCCCATCAGTATAAAACAACAATTGTCCCCCTGCATCAGAAATTGTAGCACTTCCTTCAACTGTTTGTTGCTGGCTATTATTTAATACTATAGGGTTTCCTGTTGTAAAATCTAAACCTGCATTATAACCAAAATACCAAGTATTTGCTTCACCTTGTGAATAAACATTATAGCATAAAAAAAACAATGTTAAAAATAAATACTTTTTTTTCATTTCATAGATATATATACAAAATTGCAATAAATATTTTTTTAATACAATAATTATTGAACAAATATTCACTATGAATATTTCAATAATATATATTTTTTTTTATGGCGTGTCCCTTTGGGTCGGGCTATCCGTTCTATC
>TARA_R110000850_G_scaffold18580_3_pt1 | contig 72318 bp, 63 predicted proteins | sample TARA_R110000850 | Tara Oceans TARA_R110000850 (sample SAMEA4397586) | marine metagenome | biome: Polar Biome; feature: [SRF] surface water layer (ENVO:00010504); material: water (ENVO:00002006), including particulate matter (ENVO:01000060) such as... | depth 5 m
CCTTTTTATAAGAAACCACACCAACCAAATACTCATCTACAACATAGCTACAAATCAAACACTTGTTAATAACTGAAAAGAGCAATTAAACATTTATAAGATAACTTTTATATATTTGTGTAATCCTTAAACATTTTTTTATGAAAGTATCCTTAAAAAATCTATGTGTTGCAGTTCCTTTAGCATTTCTTTTTTCTTGTTCCACGCATAAGAAATCGAATATTGTAGCTAATGAAGAGTTTATTGTTGAATTGAAAAAACCAGTTTCTCGAGGGGCTATTGATTTAGCATTACAAGGTTTGTTTTTGGGTGCTAATTATTTTGCAGAAAAAACTTCAAAGTCTTTGTCAAATAATTATACAAAATCAATTTCAATTAATGATTACTACAATACAGATACTGGTGAAGTAGAGAAGACCTACAATCAAATTCATATTAAGAAATATTCTAAGCCTACTGATAAAGAGAAAAAAGGAACATTAGCCAGTGAAATTAAAACTGAATATCAAGCGATTCCTAAATCAAGAGGAGCAAATGCTAGTTTAATGCTTTCAGAAGTCATAAGAGATGAAAAGGATGACCTGCTTAACTTTCATGCCGTGATTGAATTAAAAAGTGATCCAGAAAATCCGGGTGTCACACGTTTGAGTTTTAATGAATTGCGTATTCTTTTTTCTAAAACACGTATTTATTCGGACGAGAATTTGAATGCTAAAGTATCCATTGCTATTGAAGGTCAATGGAGAAGTACGGACGGTTCACCAATGACAAAAATGCTAATCGAACAAGCCTATGAATTTAGAAACTTAAAGTATGGTTATCACAATCAAATTAATGATCCTATTTTATCGCCATGGTATTATGATATTCCTATTACTTCAGCAATTGAAAACAATGGTAAATTTGGGGTTATAAATGTTACTATTCAAGTAGAAGAGTTTGAAGGTGGTAAAAGTAAATACATCAATAAACTTCCAGGAATATTAAGTGATAATAAAAGTAAGATTGTAAAAGATGGTGCTTCTGTAATTGAAAAAGTGATGAAGTGATAAAATCTAAATTTTACATATTCTTTTTTTTATTTTGTTCTTTCATTGTAAAAGCACAAACAGATTTTATTGAGACCCAAAACAAAATTACTACTTTCAAAGTTTCTAATGATGAAAAATATGTAGCATTTACTTCAGATAAAAAGATCTATTGGGCAAGTATTGATCAACTGAAATTATTAGATTCATTTGCTCTTGCAGTCCATGAAGATTATTATGTCAGTGCTATTGATATTCTTCCTAATAATAATGTTTTAGTACTCAAACAAAAGCCTCTTTTTGAAAAACGCTCTTTTACATATGACTTTTTAGAATATCCTCAAGATTCCATTCATTTGTTTAATCTTGCTGAACGTAAGATCACCAACTCTGTTCCAGGCAATAATCACATTCAGTTTTTATATGACCAAGAAAATAAGCTTATCGTTTCTTATAACGATTACTTTAAGTATCAAGATAGTTATGGGCAAACAAATTATAGTCCCTTAAAAGGAAAAATAACATTATATCCTACTGAGTTAACTATTGATGCACCAGGTGTTATTAGACATTTACTGACTCACCCTACCAAAAAAGAAGTGGTTTTAGTTTATTTTTATAAAGATGAAAATAAAAATAGACAATACGTTTTTGAAGTCAGAAGTTCTGAAACATTAGAAGTTATTCGAAAAAAGCAAATTGCATTAGTTGATATTGAGAGTGTTAGTTGTTCATCAGATGGAAGTGTTTGGAATTTTATAGTTAATGAAAGTTATAGTAAAACAAGCAATCATTTTTTTAATTATGAAACTCTTGAAGAAATTTCATCGGTAGATGCAAACATCAATTTTCCGGGTTGGATGTTAGAAAACAAGATAGTTAGATTAGATGATAATAGTATAAAAACTTTTAATGCTAAAACACTTGAACCTGAAGAGGAAATTTGGGCCAACCTCACAAAATTCAGTAGTTTTACAGGTTTTTATAGTTTAAATGCAACGACTATTTTAATTTTAGGAGAGAAGAGTAATTACTCAAATCATACTAAAAATGGTATTCAAAAGTTTTCTTTGCTTCAAGAAGAAATTTATACCAAAAAGCAGAAAGTAGCTGAAAACGAAATTATATTTGATCCCAATATTGCTTTATTAGCTACAAATACAGTTAAAGATGAAAGTCAAAATGTAAGTTTTTATGAGGATTGGATGGTGGTTACTTTTGTTAGTTCTGTAGAATTTTGGAATATTCCTAAACAAAAAAAATGGAGAACATTTTCTTTTTCTAAAAAAGCATATACTCATTTTTCAGAAAAGACCATGCAGCTTTTGGTTTTTGAAGAATCTACAGGTAAAAGTTTTGATGATTTTGTTATGAGGGTCATTGATTTACGAACGGGAGCAATACACTCTAAACTATTTGCAGATAACGAATATCGTTTTATTAATCCACTTGGAAATTCTTATACATTTATTCCAACTGATAATCCAAATCAATGGATAGGTAGAGATTACCAAGCTTTATGGTTGGTTGATACAGAAAAAATGGAATTTAAAGCCTTACATCGGTTTGAAAAGAAACTTTTTCCTAATAAACTTGTTGGAATTAAAAATAATCAATTATTGTTGAGCTTAACTGAAAGTGTTGAAAGTGATAATGGTTATAGTAAATACATAAAGAAAGGATATTATTGGTTTGATATAAATAAGATTCAACTTGAGAAAATTCCAAACTCTGAAGATTGGCTAAATGTACATATATTGGCTAGTAAAGAATTGGCTTATACTACAAAAAATGAATTCTTTTCTATAAAAAATGCTCAAAAAAATAAGATTAAAGATATTACTATTTTAGATAAACCTTCATTTTTAACAGATAAAGGACTTTGGATACAAAACAACAAAGGATTTTCAACCATTGATTATAATGGAATTGAGAAAAATGTAACCATTGATGGAGTTATTTCATATAATGGATTTGGTGCCAACTCAAATAACGCATTTGTTAAAACGTCAGAAGAGTTATTCACTTATGATTCTAAATCAGATTATTTAAATGCTTGGAGAATATCAAAAACAAAGAAGTTATTTTATCCAGAATCAGAAATACAAATTCATCCTTCAGGACAAGTTTTGTGGAGGAATAAACTTTTGATCAATTTAAATACTTTGTCATCCGAAAAAAAATATGATCTTAGTGAAGAAGCCTATTTGTTTGATAAGTTGCCTTATGTAATTCATAAAAAATTTAATAATGAGACTCAAAGTTTTCATTGGTTTATTGAACAATTTGATGAAAGCTCTAAAGAGATATGGATGAGTTCTCCTTTAAAAACAGAAGATATTTATTTTAGAGTAAGTAATTTTATTTTTTCTGAATCCGAAAATCAAATGTTAGGTTATCAAAGTGGATATTTTGTAACCTCTGCTGTGGATTATTTCTTTTGGGCTGATTGGAAAAAAAACATTTCAAAAACCATTAAAACCAATCAAAATATATTATCTATAAATAAAACAAATAACTTACAACTAGTTCAAGTTGTATTTGAAGGAAATAAATCAAAATACTTCAATATTGTTTCTGGTGGTTGGGAAAAAAAATTCGAGGAAAAATCAATCCATAAAAATCAGCCCTCGGTTGCTTTAGCATCACAACAAGTTGAATGGATAGATAATAATGGAGAAGAGAAATTTTTTTATAGTAGAGAGTATTTAAAGAGTAGCTATTTTTCCAAAAAAGCGGGAAAATTATTTGCTGGTTCAGATAACGGAAAAGTTTTTGTTTGGGATTTAGACAATTCCACTCCAAAGGAAATTATAAAAACAGGTACAACAGAACCTATAGTTCGTATAATTGAGAAAGACAATCAATTAATTGCAGTTGATAACTATGGTTCTCTTCATTTTATAGATAACAAGACATATAAATGGATTCTAACTATTGCGGTTCAAGAATATGAGGAAAATAAATACTCTGTACTATGGTTTACACCTGAAGGATTTTATAGTGCTGAAAAATCAGCTTTAAGAGATTTTCATTTTATCAAACAAGAAAAAGTATTACCTCTTACTATTTTTGATGCTTATCTTAATAGACCTGAAAAGATTCTTGAAAAATTAGCGAATACGGATACTACTTTTTTAAACCTCTACACAGAAGCTACTCAAAAAAGAATGAAAAAATTGGGCATCTCTGAAGATATAGATTTTTGGAATATAAAACGACCAGCGGTTACTTTTAATGAAAATTATCAGCCCTCTCTTACTACTGAAAAATTAAGTATTGATATACCACTTCATTTTTCTGAAAATGCTAAAACGTTTGAGGTTTACGATAATGGAGTATTACTAACAAAAAAAGATAATTTTACTAAAAAAGAGGATAAAATAAACGTTGTGCTTCATGCTGGAGAAAATAATATTTCAATTATAGCAAAGGATAAAAACTTACTTGAAAGTGATCCTTTATCTTTTAAAATTATCAATAAAAATGAAGTGAAACCTATAAATTACTATATTGGTATTGGGGTTTCCACCTATAAAGATTCTACCATGAATCTTAAATTTGCAGTGAAAGATATTGAAAAACTAGAAGAGTATTTTACTGAAAGATACAGAGACGATACAATTAAAACATTCAAACTTTTAAATAAAGATGTAACGGTTGAAAATATTAAAAAAATAAAAGACATTCTTAATAAGACAAATGTAAATGATAGGGTTGTAATTTCTTTTTCTGGACATGGTTTAATTAATAATGAAAAAGAATTTTATTTTGCAGGATATGATACCGATTTTTCTTCTCCAGAAAAGGCAGGAATTTCATATGAGTTAATTCAGAGTCTAACCGATAATATTCCAGCTCGTAAAAGACTGATTTTAATTGATGCTTGTCATAGTGGAAGTTTAGATGAAGATGAAGAATTATCAGTGAGCAATGATCCCAATGTAAAAGCACATGATATAAAGGGAAGTATTGTTGTTAAAGGAACTAAATCACAAACATTAGACAGTTATGAGCAAATGCAAAACTTATTTTTTGATTTGAATAAAAGCAATGGAACCATAATTATTGCTGCTGCTGGAGGAAAGGAATATGCTTATGAAGGAAAAGATTGGAACAATGGTGTTTTTACGTATAGTTTAATTAAAACTTTAGAGGAGAAAGGATATGACACATGGAAAGGTGATGTTGGAGTTCCTGTTTCTACCTTACAAAAAGAAGTGTATAAAAAAGTGCGAAATCTAACAAACGGAAAGCAAAAACCAACGGCAAGATCTGAAAACCCTGAATGGGATTGGAATTTGTGATTAGTTTATTTGATGGTTTTTTCTCTAGTTCCTATTAATATACTTTTGAATTGTATTATCACTAAATGAATCTCTTAATTTAGTTGAGGTTAATAGTTTTTTTAATCTTTTAGATAATTTAAAACATTCATTTCAGTTTGATTATTCAAAGAATATAAAAGCGGCCCACTTTTCTGGTTGTTTTCTATACTTTTTCATCATTTTTTTTTGTGTTGTTTTAAAAGCTAGTTTGGCATTGTTGCTCTTTTTCCATTTTGCATAAAATTGGTTCATAAATTCAGCTGTTTCAGCATCAGGTACTTCCCATAAACTCATAATAATACTTTTTACACCAGCCATTTTAAATGCACGCTGTAAACCATATACACCTTCAGAACCTTCAATATCTCCTAAACCGGTTTCACAAGCACTCAAAACAACTAAGTCGGTGTTTTTTAAGTCTAAACTAGAAATCTCTAAAGCAGTAAGAATGCCGTCATCTTCCTCAAAAGGATTATTTCCATGTTTCCAAGCATAATTGGCATTGGCAAGTAATAATCCTGAACGCAGCAATGGATTTTCAGCATATATATAAGTTTGTTTTTCCTGAATTGTTTTATTTTCATCTCCTACTTTTTCAAGCTTGGGAAAGAAAAAACCATGTGTAGCAATATGTATTACAGAAGGGCTTTCTCCACTTAAAGCTTTAAAAGCTGTTTCTGTAGCATCTTTGCCTATTAATTGTTTACTATTTGGAAGTAATATGTTGATTTGTGATATTTCTTTTTTAGTGCCAGGTAGATAGGAAAAGCCATTTATTGAAATGCTTCTGTTTTTGTTACTTCCTAATAATTGCTCACTCTGTAAAATATTATAGGTATTACTTTTTTGAATTATACTATCTTTCAATTTAGTGTATTCATAATCTACACCTCCAATGAGTACTATATCTTTCAAATTTGGTTCCTTGACGTTTTTTCTTATATCAGCGGTATTACCAACTTGTTCAATATCATATAATTCACCAATCAATTTATTATCTTCATTGGGTAAAGCTGCAAAAGGAATATTATGTAATAATCCATCGGGAGAAAAATAGATTTTAGAACTATTATTTGCATATTCTTCTATAGGTTTCCATATTAATTTATAAATACTATCTACAACTATACTTTTAGATATACTAGAATTACCTTTTGATCCTCTTGTTTTATATAGTAGATTTGGATTACTGTAGCTCGTAAAATATTGTTTTAGTTGATTCTCTTCAAATAAATTAATTACTTTAGGTGACTGCCAATCTTTTTTGTATAAATAAGCAACATACATTATACTATCTGTTTTACTATTACTAATTACTTTAAAATGATCAAATTCTATAGCAAGTTCATTTTCTTCTAATTTAGTATTCTTATAGTTTTTAACATAATTAATATCTTCTCCAAAATTGTCAGTATATAATTTAATGATTTCTCTTTCGAGCTCTTCTAATTGCTCTTGTTCTTGTTTAAAGTTAAGGTCTCTATCTAAAATAGATAATTGTTGTTGTTTGATAATAAATGCTCGTTTTACTCTTGTTTTTAAAACCTTTGAGCTAATATCTTTGTTATTTAAATTATCAAGTTCTGTTAAAATGTTTTTAGAGGCATTAAGTAAAAGTCCTTTTGAAGTTAAAATATTATTTATTGCTAACGGTATTGCTTCCTCGTACACATTATTAGTTAAATAATTGAAATTAGAAAATAATTTTAAGTCTGTAGAAACACTGTTTTTAACAAAATTTTCTTTCTCTTGATTAGTTAAAAAGTTGAAATTTTCTTTAATTTTTTTTTGAATAAAATTATTATGCTCTTTATACAGAGCTAACGATTTATCATAGTGTCCTAATCTTACATATAAATTTGCTAATTTTTTTACATTATCACTATAAACTGAACGGTAAACTATAGATTCTTCTTTATAATATTTTAATAAGTCTACAATAAATGGTAATGCTTTTTCTCCTTGATCAATGTCTACGTATATGTCAATTATAAGTTCTGAATAATGTCTAAAATAGAAACTATTATTTTTTTCATCTTGTAAAAATTTAATAGCCAATTTTAAGGCCTTATTTTTTTGTCCAATCAAATAAAATGTTTCAATTAAGTCATAGGTAATTGAATCGACATAATTTGGTTCTTTTTCTAAAGATATAAATAGATGTTCTATAAATTTCTCATAAAACTCTTTGGATTTTATGTTATTTCCTAATTTTAAATAACAATTAGCTATTTTTTTCAATCCAATTGCATAATTATACGAATCAATTCCAAATCTTTCTTCTGTTAGTTCTAACGCTTCAATATACAAAGTCAAAGCCTTATTATATTGTCCGATGTTTTCATAAGTTAGGGCTAATTTGCCGGTATAAAATATTTTTGTGTTTTCAGCAGCTAGCTCATCTTCATAAATTTTTAAAGCTTTATCATAAATCCCCATAACCGTATATGATTCTGCCAAACTACTCATAATAGATATGTAGAGATCATGTTTTTGTTCATCTAACTTCTCAATATTTTTTTTTATTTCTAAGAGAATTTTTTGAGCTTCTAGATTATCCTGAATATCCAAATATATTAATGCTAAGCTATATAACATACTATAATAACCCATATTTGAAACACCATATTTCTTTTTATATAAATCAATAGCCTTATTTTGTGACTCTAAAGCTAAATCAATTTCTCCATAAGAGTGATATCTTGAGGACTCTTCTGCTAGTAATTCAAACAAAGGGATTATTTCTTCAGTTTCTTGACTAAAAGAAAAGCAAGAAACTAAAAAAAAAGATATGTACAGAAGTTTTTTCATATATAATACTCTTTACCTGAATGAATATTAAAAAACGCATTAATTTAAGAAGATTTTTTAGAATGCTATTGCTATAATAATTTGTTTTATATAATTAATTACTTCTTCACAATCTCATACACAAACTCAGTAGTAAAACCATCCACATCACTGTTAGTACTATTTCCAGTAGCTCCTCTTGATTGGGTATAACTTTGTTGGATAAAATTTTCTAAAGGATTAGAATTTCTGCTTCCTTCACCACGTGTTGCCACTGTAGATTGAAAATTTATTGGAGTAGTGGTAGCAAATCCTTTTAAAATTAATCTTTCATAAGGAGGGCCAAAAGAATAAACACAATCTTTAAAAATCATGGTTTGTCCTGGAGATAATTTGCGTTCGTCATTAGTTAATGAGCAATTGTCGTTTGGCATAAAAGGAAAAATTTCTCCTTTGCTGTTAATTTCAATGATGCTGACGTAAAGTGCTTTTTTACTTTTATTGGTGATTTGTAAAACCACATGATCTTTTTCAGGAACTACTTCAAATATTCCGGCTTCGTTGATGAATTTAGACACTTCGATTAAATCTCCAGCTTTTTTTGTTTCTTCAGAATAATTAACAGGCAATAATTTAAACTCCATTTCATAAGCTTGATTCTTAAGGCTTAAATTTTTAAGATATTGTCCTTGGGCAAAATTGAAAAGTTTTTTATTGATATCCTCTAAAGTTGTTGCACCTCTTGTACTTTCATCTGTATCGATGGCTCCGATACCACTTGGGGATCTTAATTCAATGGCGTTTTTTATACTATTTAGTATAACATCTGCTTTTAGTGTATCTGTAACTATTGTACCTAAATTATTATCTTTTAAATAATTAGTCACACCTGTTTTAATAACATTATCTTTAATAGTTTTATCAAAATATACTTTAATTGCAATATCTCCATAAGACTGTTTGTCTATAATTACCCAAAATTCTTTTGTATTGGTACTGCTTAAGCTTTTATCCAACTTAATAATAGAAAGATTAAAATTTGACTTGGTAATAGTTCCTGTACATATAGTATTTTTATCAGTAACTTTTGTAGTTCCAGACGGGACAATTTTTACAGTTGTTCCTTCAAAAAGGCCTTGAATTTTTCCAGCATTAATATGTATTAAGTTAACATTTGGAATTTTAGCAATTTCAAAATAAGGTTGTTGCTGAACATATTCGCCATTAAATAATTTATAATCCATATCACCTTCAATAGTTGGAGTCTGCTTGGGTGAAATTACATTCATATTGGTAGCAATTTTTGAAAACAGTTGACGATAGGTAAAATCGCTTCCTAATTCAGTCATAGCTTTTGAAAAAGCGTAGCTTAAAGAACCAAATCCTTCATATTCATAATTCAATTCATCTGCAGAAGCTCCTGAAATCAATACAAATGGAGCTGCATCAGGATTTACTTTGGTACGTTCTACCATAGCACTCCCTTTTGTTTTATCATTTTCTAAAGGTTTCCAATCGTCTGGTGCAAAAGTTGCTTTTCCACCACGAGATTTTCTACCTCTAGTAGTTGAACCCGAATGGCAGCTGTCTAAAATGAATAATAACTGTCCTTTACTTCCTAAAGTATTTCTAAAATTTGCAATAATATTTCCCAATTCATCATCACGTAAATGATTTTCACCTTTGTAGTTAAATGTATATTTTACCCAAGCATCATAAGGAACTAAAGCTTCATCTTTTCCGTCAATTTCATCACCATTATCATCAAAAATTTGTTGACCATGACCAGAGTAATGAATTACTACAATATCTCCAGCTTTTAATCGTGATTTTAAGTTTTCAATAGCTTTAAGTATACCTTCTTTTGTAGCTTCTGCATCAATAAGTATGCTTATGTTGTTTTCAGAAAAACCTTGGTTTAAAAGGGCTTGTTTTATTAAGGGAACATCATTAACAGAACTAATTGTTGACCAGCCAGTTTTGGTAGGATAATCACCAATTGCGATGATTAATCCATATTTTTCAGCTGAAACATTTAAGGCAAATAAAAGAAAAAATAATAAGGTACTTTTTTTGAGCATAATGTTTAATTTAAATTAAAAATACTAAACGAAATTCCGAAGTAAAATCCAAAGTCATATACGTTTTTTGTAAAACTACTTACATCGTTTAATGAAGTCGTATCACCAACTTCTAAACCGTTGATTAATTTCTTAACAGGTCCATAAGCAACTCCACCAGATAAAGCCAAACGACTTTGATTTCCTAATATAATTGATGGTCCAAATAAATAATTGATTCCGTTAATTGCATCTGAAATAGGTACTGATATTCCAAAACTTCCTCCTAAATTAAAATTTTCTCCCATAACAGGATAAAAATTAATCATAGTACTCAAATTTGGAGTGAAATAATTATTACTATCTGCACCAATAACTCCATCTTCATCTATAAAATAATCATTTGACTTAGACTTAAAATTATTTAACGTTAAAGCTACACTGGTATTGATTTTAAAACCTCCTTTTGAAGATAACTTTACATGACGTGTTTTTAGGGTAGCCAAACTAGTGTCATCATCTAATTTGTTGGCAAAATCACTTTGTATAAACTGTAATTCTAAATTTACTTTATCAGCAGATATTTCATAATCATAAGTTTGTTCAAAAGATGAGGATTCTAAAGAAGTGTATAAAGATTCAATTTTATTTAAATTTTCTGTAGTCCAATTAGAAGATTCATTTAATTTGCCTAACAGAGCTTCTAAATTAGTATAAGTCATGTTTTGTGCTCTTAACTCTCCTCTAGAAACGGAAGTGTTTTCAATAGCTTGAGCATCAATTTCACTTTTTATTTCATTAATGTTTGCTGAAATGGTGTTAGAATCTTCATTAATTATTTTCTTTAAACTCGAAAGATATACATGAAAGTTTTGATTTGGATCAGTAATTCTTGAATCTTCTTGGATAGAAGCAACTTGAATTAGGTTTTTTAAAATGGTTTCTTTGTCTAGATTGGGATTGGTTAAGTTTGCTAATAACGTTTTTTTTAAAGCATCAATATTTGTAGATAAAGTATTTAATTCAGAAAATTTCGAATTAATTTTTTCTCCTCTTGATTTATTAGCGTTAGAGTTACCCTCACCTCTTGATGGAGCTAATGAATTAGATGGTAAATTGGTCACATTTAATTTTAAATCATTTCCAGAAACAGAAGTTATACCTCCTAATAAATTAGAAAAATTGAAACCATTTGAACCAGATGTATGAATTTCTTCTTCTTTAACATCAGTTTTTATGTTTACAGCAAATGGATTGACATTTAGTAACTTTATTTCGATTAAGCTATTCCTTTTAAACTTCGGATTGTTTAAAGTATCAATTATTTTGTTGGTCTTATCGAGTTTGAAATATTCAAAATTATCTGTTTTATAATCATATTGGATTCTATATTTTTCTTGAGCAAAAGTAAAAGTGGAGCACAAAATTATAGCTGAAAGTACTAATCTTTTCATATAATATAAATTTTAGTAAAGTTGAATACTATTTTATTTAGTTAGTTAACCAAATATAGATAAAATTTAATGAATTGAAAAATATACAAAAAATTAAGATTTTAATTTTTTAAGATAATCTTCTTAATTTCAGTTTAATTCTTTAATTTTTTTATAACTTTTTTAATTTTTCAATATTTTTAACAAAATATATAGATTTTGTAGGCAGTATAAATTAAAGAAGTTTTTTCTAATAAAATGAATGTTATATGTAGTCTTAAACTTAATCAAACCAATATTTTTTTTCAATAGTATATCCTTCTTTTTTAAAACTTTTCACAATATTTTTGGCTAAAGATTCATTGTTTTTTTCTGCGGATAAATGTAAAAAAAACAAATTATAATTACTTTTGGTAATCACTCCTTCTTTACTAGTTTGAGTAATTTTTACGGCATCAGTTTCTGTTTCAAAAATTACATTAATGTCTTTAAGAATTGATATAATTTTATCTAAAGCTATTTCTTGTTTTTCTTGATAAAATTCATTGTCATAATATGATTTTTTTTGAATAGTAATGCTCAAAATTTTATATTCTATTTTAAAAGGTTGAACAACAATTAAGCTATCTCCTTCAAAATAAGAATTATCAATTTGTCTTTGAAGTTCTTTAAATAACTCTTTGTTTAGAAGCTTTTCAATTTCATTGGTTTTTTGCGAAAAAGCAGTAATGGACATCAATAAAAATAAGATTACAAGTTTTTTCATGATGCTAATTTTAAATGAAGTAAAGTTATAATTACATAAAACTCATTTTAATAAGATTTATTGTAAAACTCATTTAAAAGAAGCGCAATTATTTGCCGATACAGAAATTAGCAAAAATATTTCCAAGAAGTTCATCGTTAGATACTTGACCTGTAATTTCACCAAAATGAAACAACGCTTGACGAATATCAATTGCCATTAAATCGGAAGACAAATTCTGGTCTAAACCAAAGCGGACTTTAGTAATTTCTTCTAACGCTTTCAATAAAGAATCGTAATGACGGGTGTTGGTTACAATCGTTTCATTATTTCTTAAAGCACCTGTGTTTACAAAAGAGAGTAGGGTAGTTTTAAGTTCTTCGATACCCGTTTTTTGTTTAGCAGAAATTGTTTCAAGCTTCAGGTTTAAAGTTTCAAGTTGTTTTCGTATGGATTCAATATCTTCTTTAGAAAGTAAATCAACTTTATTGATGATGACTACAAGTGGTTTTTGAGGAAATTTGTTCTTGATTTTCTCAATTTCAACCTGAAACTTTAAACCTGAAACTTGTAATTCTTTTGCGTCTAGCAAAAGGATTACGACTTGTGCTTGTTCAATCTTCTCAAACGTCTTCTGAATTCCGATGCTTTCTATTACATCTTTTGTTTCTCTGATTCCAGCCGTATCGATGAATCTAAAACCTATTCCTTCTATGACTAGTTCATCTTCAATAGTATCACGTGTTGTTCCAGCAATGTCGGAAACAATGGCACGTTCTTCGTTTAGTAAGGCATTTAATAAGGTTGACTTTCCCACATTAGGTTCACCCACAATGGCTACTGGTATTCCGTTTTTAATTACGTTTCCAACAGCAAAAGAATCGATTAGACGTTTTAATACAAATTCAATACGGTTTAGTAATTCGGCGAATTGGGTTCTGTCTGCAAACTCTACATCTTCTTCGGCAAAGTCTAATTCTAATTCGATTAAGGAGGCAAAGTTTAAAAGTTCTTCTCTTAATTTAGCTATTTCATTACTAAATCCACCACGCATTTGTTGCATGGCAATTTGGTGCGATGCTTCATTGTCAGATGATATTAAATCAGCGACTGCTTCTGCTTGTGATAAATCGAGTTTACCGTTTAAAAAAGCTCTTAAGGTAAATTCACCTGCTTGAGCCATTTTAGCTCCTTTACGAAGCAATAACTGTATGATTTGTTGTTGGATGAAAGTAGAACCATGACACGAAATTTCAACTACATCTTCTCCTGTATAAGAATGAGGATTTTTAAAAATGGAAAGTAGGATTTGGTCATAGATTTTTCCGTTATCTACTATGTGTCCCAAATGAATGGTATGTGTTTTTTGTTTTGCAATATCTTTACCTGAAACCGATTCAAAAACACTTGACGCAATGGTTATAGCTTCATTTCCAGAAAGACGAATTATGGCAATAGCTCCAGCTCCAGATGGTGTTGCTAACGCGACTATGGTTTCTTGGTTGATCATTTTTATAAGTGTTGAATTGTTTAACTGATTAATCGTTAAATTGTTTCGGTTGCAAAGATACTAAGATTTTTTGGTTGGGGTTTATTGGCTGTACAATGTTTCACAAAGTTTTTTTTGGAACACAGATTTTAGAAATTTTAGAAATCTTTATAATTTCTTGATTTGTGGGAAGTTGGAACGCGGATGATACGGATTTATTTCATAAATAGCTGATTTTTATAGATTTAAAATTTTGTAGAGTTGCTTGTTTGGGATTCTGGCATAATTTCAATTTTGTGGGTATAGTTTTTTTGTACTCTTTTTAAAATAATCGTTAATTTACTGAAAACATGATGGTTGTCATGAAATATCAAAAAAAACTTTTGTAATTTTATGTTGGATAAACCAATAACTTTATACTTTACTATTATGAAACGAATACTAATTCCTACTGATTTTTCTGAAGTGGCAACAAATGCATTTGTTTACGCATTAGAATTGGCTAAAATTATTGATGCAGAAATTATAGTGTTGCATACTTTTCAAATGCCCATAATTGATTACCAGTACTTTCCTGAAAATTATAAACAATTGTTTGATTCTTTTGAATTAGCAACGTTTGAAAAATTTAAAGATGAAATTCCGAAATTAAGAGACCTTGCTGAAAAACGCAATTTAGGACACATTAATCTATACCATAAACTTATGGATGGTGATTTGATAAGCAATATAAAAGAATGTGTTGTGGAAGAAAAAATAGATTTTGTAGTAATGGGAACTGCTGGAGCAAGTGGATGGAAAGAATTTTTTATTGGAACAAAAACCGGTGATGCTATTTCGTCTGTTAGTGTGCCTCTTTTGAGTGTTCCTTTAAAAGCACAATATAGAACTATACGTTATATATGTTTTACCACACGTTTTAGAGATAAAGATATTAAAGCGTTGCAAAGTGTACTACAAATTGCAAAACTAACACAAGCAGAAGTTAAATGTTTATATGTTCAATCGTTAGCTTCAGACGTTAAGGATGAAAAAATTGAGGCTTGGAAGAAATTATTTGCCAATGAGCAAGTTAGCTTTTTTGTTCATACTAGCGAATATGTTAAAGAGACTATCATTGATTTTATTGATATTCATGAGATAGATGTTTTAGCTATGGCTAATTATAAACGCTCTTTCTTTGAGGAATTATTTGTAACACATTTAACTGAAAAAATATCGTATAAAAGCAATATTCCGGTTTTAGTAATTCAGGAATAATTGTAAAAGCAAAAACCGTCAAGTTCATTTAAACAAGACGGTTTTTTTATATAATAGTGTTAAGGGAATTCTAGCTGTTCAACATTACTGGCATAACCAGCATCGTAACCGTTTCTCCTTCATCTAATCCGTCAATTGGCGTTAAGATTCCTGCTCTATTTGGCATAGACATTTCTAATTGAATTTCGTCTGATGTTAAGTTAGTCAACATTTCAGTTAAGAAACGAGAGTTGAATCCGATTTGAATATCATCACCTTGATAATCACAAGTAAGACGTTCGTCAGCTTTGTTAGAGTAATCTATATCTTCTGCAGAAATGTTTAGTTCAGTTCCTGCGATTTTTAAGCGAATTTGATGCGTTGTTTTGTTTGCGAAAATTGCCACACGTCTAACTGAATTCAAAAACTGAACTCTGTTAATGATTAATTTGTTTGGATTTTCTTTTGGAATTACAGCATCGTAATTTGGATATTTCCCGTCAATTAAACGACAAGTTAAAATATAGTTTTCTAACGTAAATGTTGCGTTTGAATCGTTGTATTCAATTTTAACTTCAGCATCTGTTGCTCCTAAAATTCCTTTTAAAATGTTTAAAGGTTTCTTTGGCATAATAAAATCGGCTACTTCAGAAGCTACTACATCTGTACGAGCATATTTTACTAATTTGTGAGCATCAGTAGCTACAAATATTAAACTTTGTGGTGAGAATTGAAAAAAGACTCCACTCATTACGGGTCTTAAATCATCATTTCCAGCAGCAAAAATAGTTTTGTTAATGGCTGTTGATAAAACATCTGCAGGAACTAAGGTTGAAGAAGGATCTTCTAATGCTACTGATTTAGGAAATTCCTCTCCAGGTGCAAATGCCAATGCATATTTTCCTGAATTTGAACTTATTTCAACGGTATTGTTATCTTCAACTGTAAATGTTAAGGGTTGTTCTGGAAACGTTTTTAAAGTTTCTAATAAAAGTTTTGCAGGTAAAGCTACACTTCCAGTACTTGTAGAATCAATTTCTAAAGAAGCTGTCATTGTAGTTTCTAAATCTGATGCAGAAACTTTAAGGGAATTATTGTCTAATTCGAATAAAAAATTATCTAAAATAGGTAAGGTGTTACTGTTGTTAATAACACTACCTAGTACTTGTAGTTGCTTTAATAAATAAGAGCTCGATACGATAAACTTCATCTTCTGGGTTTTAAAAATCCTTATTAATTTTAAGGATTACAAATATAATTTTAAATTTTGAAATTACAATTTTTATTTGTTGTTGATTTTGAGATTTTCGGATTTCGGATGTTCAGATAAATAAAACTTTATTTTAAACCGTTGACTAAAGTCAAACGGCAATTTATAAAGGATTTTTATTTTTAGTATTGGCTAAAGCCAATTTGAATTATCGTACATATTTTCTTTTTCGTAAAAATGTGAATATAAATCCAAATAATCCTAACAATACTAAAGGTAATCCAATTGTAATTAATTGAGCAAACGTGTAATTTTCATATACTTTTTCTTTGTCTAATAAAGGTAAATCTACATCTTTACTTCGGATGTTTATCAAACCATTATCGTCTAATAAATAGTTGACGCAATTCATTAAGAACTCTTTGTTTCCGTATAAATTGTTTGTGAATTTATCAAAACCTAATTCCATTGGATATCCATCTTTATCTAGTTGATTTTTAATGACATCACCATCTGAAACAAAAATCATTTTTGATTCTTTATTGATGTCTTTAAATTTAGAATCTTTGATAGGAAGCACTCTGTTTTTGTAAACCGATTTGAATTTTCCTTCCAATAAAACAGCCATTGGTAAAAGACCACCATTTGGATAATCTGTTGGTTGTGTTTCCTCAGTTACCAAATCTAAATTTATTGGAGTAGGTGTTCCAACTGGTTTCGAATATTCAGAACTTGTTAAAAGAACCGTTTTCTTAATGTCATTTTTAAGGATTTCGATTGGATTAGCAAATTCAAACTTAATCCCTTCTATGTTTTTTACAATAGGATTGTTTGAAGCTGGATAAATAAATGGAGAAAAACGCCAAGGAAATTCTTGATATTGTGTCTGACTTCCTTCTTGACCTGTTGCTAATTTTATCGTTGTTGCTTGTTCGTCTTTTACTAATTGATGATTAACACGAATTCCGTATTGAAAAAGTTGATCCGTTAAATTTAAGTCTAAAGGATAAGCTAAAATTTGGGGTTGTGTAAATAAACTATCCATATCAGCCTTAACGGCATCCACTAACCAAAGGGTTTTTCCACCATTAACAATAAATTGATCAATGACTTGTTTTTCTTCATCCGTAAAAGCTTCTGTTGGTTTCGCTATGATTGCCATATCATATTTCTGCAAAGCTTCAATAGTTTGAATGGGTTGTTTTGCAACTGAATCTAAAGTAAAAGTTCCAATAAAATAGCTTTCACGTACTGTTTTTAAGAAATCAGCCATGTATTTATCTTGCAACTCACCATTTCCTTTTAAAACAGCAATTTTCTTTTGTTTGGTTTTTGTGATTTTATTTAAGGCATCAGCAAAAGCAAACTCCATATGTTGTACAGAGCTAATTACTTTATCTTCGGTGGATGCACCCATCAAATTTTTAAGTAAAGCTACTTTGGCACTTTTATCACCATAAGTTGTAACAGCCCACGGAAAAACAACTTCTTGCGTTTGTTTACCTTTATCATCAACCGTTATGCTTAAAGGCATTAAACCTCTTTCATAGAAGTTTTTCATTACTTCAACGCGTTCTTCTTCTTTTTCGATTGGATTAACGAATTGAAAAATAATGTTCGAATTATAAGCCGTAAATTCTTCTAAAAGTTGTCTGGTTTCGTTTTGTAATCGTTTGAATTCAGGTGGAAATTTTCCTTCCAAAAAAACATCAATATATAAAGGTGAATCAACAGATTCTATAATACCTAAAGTTGTTTCTGATAAAGTATATCGCTTGTCTTTGGTTAAATCAAACCGCTTGAAAAAGTAATTTCCAAAAATGTTTATTACCAATAAAACGGTTGCGATGATTCCTAATTGCTTCAGGCTATTTTTTTGATTTGCTACCATTACCATTTTAAAGATTTAAGTTGATAAACAGTTGCTGCTAAAAATACAATAGTTACACTGATGAAATATAAAACATCACGGGTATCAATTACTCCACGACTCATGCTTTTAAAATGATAATCCATTCCAAATGAAGCAAAAAGACCACTAAATTCTCCCATGAAACTTGCAATTCCATCAAATCCAAAATAGAAAAAGAAACATAAGAAAACCGAAATAATAAAGGCTACAATTTGATTTTCAGAAAGAGTAGAAGTAAAGACTCCAATGGCAGTATATCCGCAGATTAAGAATAAAAGTCCAAAATAAGAGCCGATTGTGCTTCCCAAATCGATATTTCCTTCTGGATTTCCGAAGTAAGAAATCATTACTACATATATTAAAGTTGGTATTATTGCAATAATAATTAACAATAAAGCACCAAAGAATTTTCCGTTTACAATTTCCCAAATAGAAAGTGGTTTTGTAAATAACAATTCAATTGTTCCTTGTTTTTTTTCATCTGAAAAACTACGCATAGTCACAGCTGGAATAAGGAAAATAAGTATCCAAGGAGAAAGTTTAAAAAACGGACTCATATCGGCAAATCCCGAATTAGGAATATTAAAATCTCCTTCAAAAACCCATAAAAATAATCCGTTGAGTACTAAGAAAATGGCAATCACCAAATAACCAATCGGTGAACCAAAAAAGGATTTTATTTCTCTTAAAAGTAATGCTTTCATATTTATGCTGAACTTGTTTCAGTATCTTTTTTGTTGAATTTTCGATTGTTTGATTATTTGATGTTTCGAAAAATCTAATAATCTAAAAATCGAGTAATCGAATTGCAAATGTACTATATTAGTTTAGAAAGTAAAAACAACTTTTAACCTAAAGTGACTAATTTATCAACACTCCAAGCTTCTGGTTTATCACTAAACAAGTCTTTTGTGAACTTCCAAACAATGCCAAAAAGTTCCGATTTTCTATAATTTTCTAAATCTGATTCGTTTTCCCAATAGCTATACGTAAAGAAAATACGTGGATCATTTTTATCTTGATATAATTCTAATAAACGGTTTCCTTCGAAATTTCGTATGTGGTTTTTATTTTCTTCAAAATTCTTTAAGAAAGTTTCGATTTTATCTTCTTGAAAACGCATTTTTACTATTCGTACAAACATAATTTTAAGGTAATGGGTTTTGGGTAATGGGTAATAGGTTATTTGAATTTAATGGAAACATTATCTCTAAATTTTAACCCTAATAAAGAAGTTGCTGAACCAACAGTATCTGGATTTCCATTATAAATTGCGATTTCTAAATAACCAGCTTCATTAAAAAGAGCTAAATATTCTCCTTCAAAATCTTTTAATTTTTTTGTTGCTGTAATTTTAAAATCTGAATATTTTTTATGAATTACTTCAACAGTTTTATTTTTAAATTTAATTTCAAAGTTTCTGTTTTTTGCTGTTTCTTCAAATACTTTTTTAGTAATATTGGTTACACAATTTCCGAAATGATCAATATAAATTACATTGCCTTTTATTTCTTCAAGCGTATCAGAGACAATAAGGTTTTGAGTGTAAAACTCGTTTAAAACATCAATCTCTTTACCAATAACACTCATGTTGCCTCCTTTTGCTAAGTGACAAGCTACAGTTGCAAAAACACTCATATTTGAAATGTCTTCTAATCTATCGTGAATGTTGATAATGGCTATTTTTTGTGCTTTTTTCTTCTGTATTAAAGAATTTAAGATTCCATTATCTGCAGCAATAAAAAATTGATCTTCCCATAGCATTACTATATGTTCTATACCTTCTATTCGTTCTGCATTAACACAAATAATATGTACCGTGTTTTTTGGAAAATTTTTATAAGACGCCTCAAGTATGTAACTGGTTTCAAATACATTAAATAAATCTATTTGATGCGTTAGGTCAACAATTTTAGCTTCTAAAAATTGAGATAATATTTTCCCTTTCAAAGCACCAACATAATGGTCTTTGGATCCAAAATCAGATGTAAGGGTAATTATTGACATAAATTTGTTTATAACTTAAAATAATAGTGGCATTATTTTTCTTAAATTTGAATGCAAAGCTAATGTATTTTTTAGCGTCCCAAAAAAATAATTAAAAAAAGAAAGCCCTTGAACGAAAGAATCATTGAATTAATCGACATTGCTCCAAAAGAATTTTGGGGAACGCAAGATGCCAATCTTGAAGCTATCAAAAAGTATTACCCAAAACTTAAAATTGTTGCTAGAGGTACAGTTTTAAAAGCCTATGGTGAAGAAGAAATTTTAAATGAATTTGAGGTACGTTTTAGGAGATTGATGCAGCATTTTACAAGATATAATCGCATAGATGATAATGTTATTTTACGTGTCCTAGAAAGTGATGCGCAAGAAACACAAGTCATGGATAACAAAGATAAAATTCTTGTTCACGGAATTGGTGGAAAGTTGATTAAAGCCATGACTCCAAACCAACAAAAATTAGTTGACTTAGTGTATAAAAACGACATGGTTTTTGCCATTGGTCCAGCCGGAACGGGTAAAACCTACACCGGTGTAGCTATGGCTGTGAAAGCTTTAAAAGAAAAACAAGTCAAACGAATTATTTTAACTAGACCAGCCGTTGAAGCAGGAGAGAACCTTGGTTTTTTACCCGGTGATATGAAAGAAAAGTTAGATCCATATATGCAACCTTTATATGATGCTTTACGCGATATGTTGCCACCTCAATCGTTAGAAGATTATTTGCTGAAAGGAATTATTCAAATTGCACCTTTGGCCTTTATGCGTGGAAGAACTTTAGATCATGCTTTTGTAATATTAGATGAAGCTCAAAATACAACGCATAATCAAATGAAAATGTTTTTAACTCGTATGGGTAAAAATGCAAAATTCATGATAACAGGTGATCCTGGACAAGTCGATTTACCGAGAAGAACAATCTCTGGTTTAAAAGAAGCAATACTTGTCTTAAAAGATGTTGAAGGTATTGGAATTATCTATTTAGATGATAAAGATATTGTTAGACATAGATTAGTCGGAAAAGTTATTGAAGCGTATAAGAGTATAGAGAATCGAGATTAGATTTTAGAAATCAGAAAATTGAAGAAAGAAAATTGATTAAACCATTTGTGAGAATAAATGGTTTTTTTTATGGCTTTTTTTATTTTGAATAAACTAATTTTTTGCTGACAATCAACAATATAGATGCATTGGGCTTTTAATTCTATAAACATTCCTAATAATCTTGTAAATCATTTTGACTAGACTTACCGAAATTTGTACCATAACAAAAAAGAAAAACATTATGAAAAATTTATTTTTAATTATCGGATTATTAGGATTAAGTCCACTTTTTGCTCAACAGACTGAAATAGACATTACACCAAGTAATTCATGGCTTAAAGCTGGAGTAACAGCAGGAATACCAGTTGGAGATGCAAATGATGTATCGTCATTTAATTTAGGTCTTGATTTGAGAGGACAGTATTTATTCAACCCAAATTTTGCTATTGGTGTGGCTTCTGGTTATAGTCATTTTTTCGCAAAAGATAACTTTGAAGACTTTGGAGTTGTTCCAGTTGCAGGGTTCTTACGTTATTATTTTACACCAAGTGGAATTTTTATTGGATCTGATTTAGGGTATGGATTTTTAACTAATGTTGATGATAACGATGGTGGTTTATACGTGAATCCACAATTAGGATACCATAACAGAGATTGGAACATATACGCTTTTTACCAAAATACATTTGCAGAAAACGATGTTGACTTGCAAACAGTTGGTTTAGGTGTAACGTACAATATTCGTTTTAAATAAGCGTTTTTGTTTAATTAAGTTGGAAAAGGAGAAAGTAATTTCTCCTTTTTTTGTTTTGATATTGTTTGGCATTGGTAAACAAATTACATTTGCATAACAAACAACACACTACTTTAAATGAATACAATTACTACTACCAATTTCAATTTTCCTAATCAAAAATCGGTTTATCACGGAAAAGTTAGAGAAGTTTATAACATCAATGACGATTTATTAGTTATGGTTGCAACCGATAGACTATCTGCTTTTGATGTCGTAATGCCAAAAGGAATTCCTTATAAAGGTCAAATCTTAAATCAAATTGCTACACGATTCATGGAGTTGACTTCAGATATTGTACCCAATTGGTTAATTGCAACTCCAGATCCTAGCGTTGCTGTTGGACATTTATGCGAACCTTTTAAAGTTGAAATGGTTATTCGTGGTTACTTAGCAGGTCATTCAGCAAGAGAATATGCTTTAGGTAAAAGAATGCTTTGTGGTGTTGCTTTACCAGAAGGATTGAAAGAAAACGACAAATTTCCAACTCCAATAATTACACCTTCTACAAAAGCAGATAATGGAGAACATGATGAAGATATTTCTCGTGAAGACATTATAGCGAAAGGAATTGTTAGTGAAGCCGATTATTTAGTTTTAGAAAAATACACAAGAGCTTTATACCAAAGAGGAACTGAAATTGCTGCTTCTCGTGGATTAATTTTGGTAGACACCAAATACGAATTTGGAAAAACAAAAGATGGTCAAATCGTTTTGATTGACGAAATTCACACACCAGATTCTTCTCGTTATTTTTATGCTGAAGGTTATCAAGATAGACAAAATAGAGGAGAAGCTCAAAAACAATTATCTAAGGAATTTGTACGTCAATGGTTAATTGCCAATGGTTTTCAAGGAAAAGATGGACAACAAATTCCAGATATGTCTGACGAATACATTACAACCGTTTCTGAAAGATACATTGAATTATATGAAAATATTTTGGGTGAAAAATTCGTAAAAGCTGATATTTCAAACATCAATGATAGAATTGAAAAGAATGTTTTGGCTTATTTGAAGAAATAGGTTTTAGCCACAGATTTACAGATTAATTGAACCATTAAGAGATTTAGAAAGTTAAGTTTAGCTTAATGAAACTTAATTTTTTAATGGTTTATTTTTTCTAAATACTTGTCCTGAAACTTACTCATAAACACCAAAGCACAAACAGCACCAATAGTTGCATAAAGCATATCTGATTGTGTGTCCCAAATATACCCTTGTGTTCCTAAAAAAGCATCACCACCTTCACCAGTCATTAGAGAAACTGCCCATTCAATCCATTCATAAGCTGCACTAATTGCTAAACAAATGGATACAATTATAAAATTGAAAAAGCTTTTGTTGGCAATTACATTTTTTCTGATAAATAATTCACGGATAATTAATGCAGGCACAAATCCTTGAGCAAAATGTCCCACTTTATCATAGTTATTTCGACTTTGATCAAAAACTTCTCTAATCCAATCAAATAAAGGAACTTCAGCATACGTATAATGTCCTCCAATAAAGAGAATTATACAATGAATTAAGATAAAAAAGTATGTGAAATCAGTAAATCGAAACTTTTTAAAAGTAAAAGCTAAAATCAAAACACCAATAATAGCTGGAATTATTTCCAAAAAGCAAGTAAAACCTTCATTCGGATTAATAATGGACCAAATCATGGTTCCAAAAAACACAACCAACATTATATAGATATTTTTCATAAAGTTTAAAAAAGGTTAAGTGGTTAAAAGTTTAAAAGGTTAAAAGGGATTGTCGAAAAACTAGTTTCAAAAATCCCTTTAATTCTTTATTCTTTTTTTCCGAAAATCCCTTATCTGAAAATCCGAAAATCTTAATTATTTAAAATAAGAAAACGTTTCGTTGTTTTCTATTTTCAATAATGATTCATAAATTAATTTGATTACGTTTTCAACATCATCTCTGTGAACCATTTCTACAGTCGTGTGCATGTAACGTAAAGGTAATGATATTAATGCAGAAGCGACACCACCATTACTATAAGCAAAAGCGTCCGTATCTGTTCCTGTTGCTCTAGAAGAAGCATTTCTTTGGAAAGGAATTTTATTTTCTGTCGCTGTATCAACAATCATTTCACGTAAAACGTTTTGAGTTGCTGGAGCATAAGCAATAACTGGACCTTTACCCATTTTTAAATCACCTTCAATTTTTTTATCAATCATTGGTGTATTAGTATCGTGACAAACATCTGTAACAATAGCTACATTTGGCTTAATTGTTTGCGTTATCATTTCTGCACCACGAAGGCCAATTTCTTCTTGCACTGAATTCACGATATACAATCCAAAAGGTAATGTTTTCTTGTTTTCTTTCAATAAACGAGCTACTTCAGCAATCATAAATCCACCCATTCTGTTATCAATAGCACGGCAAATGAATTTATTTTCGTTAAGAATTTCAAATACATCTGGATAAGTCACAACACATCCTACATGAATTCCCATTTTCTCAACTTCTTCTTTAGTTTCACAACCACAATCAATAAAAATATTGTCAATTCGTGCTGGTTCTTCTTTAGATTTATTTCTTGTATGAATGGCTGGCCATCCAAAAACACCTTTTACAATTCCTTTTTTAGTGTGAATATGAACTCTTTTAGAAGGAGCAATCATGTGATCACTTCCACCATTTCTAATTACATAAATAAAACCTTCATCAGTAATGTAATTTACATACCAAGAGATTTCATCAGAATGTCCTTCAATAACCACTTTATATTTTGCATCTGGATTAATGATTCCAACTGCTGTTCCGTATGTATCTGTTGTAAAAGTGTCTACATAAGGTTTTAAATAATCCATCCAAATTTTTTGCCCTTCAGATTCATAACCTGTTGGAGATGCGTTATTTAAATATTTTTCTAAAAATGTAAGTGAACTTTTGTTTAAAATTGATTTTGTACTCATAAAGTTTAAATTTTTGCTAAATTAAGAATTAGTAATTAGACTTACACATTAATTCTATATTTTTGGTCTATTATTTGATTCATTAAAAAACAAATAGTTATTTGCATGAAAAAATTAGCCTACTTATTTTTCTTTTTTATTTCTTTTTTATCTTTTGCTCAAGATAAAGATTCGATTGTAACTACTACCGATACTATTCATTACACCATAGAATTAGAGGAAGTTATTTTAACCGAAAATGGAGCTTATACTATGACAGAAGAGCAGAAGCGAATGGCTATTTTAAAACGTAGGGTTTATAAAACATATCCTTATGCTAAGATGGCTTCTGAAAAATTAGTGGCTATGAATGCAATGATGGAAAAGTTAAAAACAGATAAAGAAAAAAAGAAATATTTTAAAATCGTTGAAAAGTATTTGACAGAAGAATTTGAAGCTAAGCTTAAAAAGTTATCTAGAAAAGATGGTCAAATTTTAGTAAAACTAATCAATAGGCAAACAGGAAGTACAACCTTTGATTTAATTAAAGATTTAAAAAGTGGTTGGAAAGCATTTTGGTCTAACAGTACTGCTAGATTATTTGATATAAACCTAAAAACAGAATATAAACCTTATACTGTTTTGGAAGATTTTAATATAGAAAGTATTTTATTAACTGCTTTTGAAAATAATATTTTATCAAGACAAGCAGCAAAAGAGCCTATTGATTTAGATAAACTTATTAGTACTTGGAAAGAAAAAACAGCTGAAATGAAAGCCGAACAAACTAATCAATAAATTGATTGATTTGATTTATAACTTCATCACTACCTAAAATTTTTCTGTGCCCTAACTCTTCGGTTAAATACAATGTACTATTTTTAGAATATTTATGAATGTTTTCTGCACAATAAACACCAACCTCTACATCATCTTTATCGTGTATTATTAAATGAGGAATATCAAAATTTTGAATTACATAACTTGTATCATAATCTGACATTTTATCATTCAATTTTTTCTCAAAATAGGCTGTTAATTTTGAAGCAAAAGTTGGTTTTAATTGCAACTGTTTAATAAAATCTATTATGATATCCGAAATTTTATCACCACTTCCTATTGTCACAATTTTTTTGGTTTGAAATCCTTTTCTCAACGCATTTATTATTGCCATTCCACCAAGTGAGTGTCCAATTGCGTAATCAAATGATCCGTATTTTTTTTCTAGTGTCAAAATGCATTCAATAAACTCTAGCATCATGGATTTATTGCCCTTAGATTTACCATGGCCAGGAGCATCAAAACTAATTACTTCATAGCCTTTTGCAACCATTGCATCAGCAATTTTATATAATTGAGTCCCTCTTCCAGACCAACCGTGAACTAATAATATCTTTTTATCTCCTTTACCATAACGATAAACAACAACTGTTTTATTAAGACTTTCAATAAATACATTTTCCTGACTACTTTCATCAAGCATTGGTCTTTCTCTTTTCGGAACCTTATATTTTATTGGAGTTGTGAATAATTTAGCTGCAAATCGAATCGTTAATGATGTTGATATACTTTGAAGAACTTTACCGGTTTTAATTATGAAGGAAGGAATTTCAATTCCTTGTTTATTTTTAGAAGATTTTTTTGACATGTATTGTAGGTTTTGAGTGCAAATTTATCATTATTTAATTGGATAAAATTAATAATTAACGTTGTTTTATAAAACTTCCTCTAAAGTTTATATAATTTAAATTAGGCATTATTTTTGTTAGAATTTTTTTGTATTTTTATAAAATAAAATTTTGAAAGATTATGAATAATAGAATTAAAATTGTTTTAGGATTATTATTACTTGTGGTAATATCGTGTGCTAAAAATCCTTTTACAGGTAAAAGCACAATGGCTTTTGTGCCAAATAGTCAAATTTTCCCAATGGCTTTTCAAGAATATGATGCTTTTTTAACTGAAAACAAAATTCTTAAAGGAACTAAAGATGCAAATCGTATTGAGTCAATTGGTATGAAAATTAAGACGGCTGCTGAGCGTTATTTGACAGCTAATGGAAATGCAGGTTATTTAAAAGATTACCAATGGGAGTATAATTTAGTAGACGATCCAACTGTAAATGCATGGTGTATGCCAGGTGGAAAAATAGTTTTTTACACAGGAATTTTACCAATATGTAAAGATGATGCTGGAATTGCAGCTGTAATGGGGCATGAAGTTGCTCACGCATTAGCAAATCACGGTCAACAAAGAATGAGTGCTGGTTTATTACAACAAGTAGGTCAAGTTGGAGCAGCAATCGCAGTTGGAAATAAAAGTGCTGAAACTCAAGCATTAGTGATGCAAGCTTACGGAGTTGGTTCTCAAGTAGGAGGAATGTTACCTTTTAGTCGCTCTCACGAAAGTGAAGCGGATATGATTGGTTTAACATTAATGGCTATTGCAGGTTATGAACCGATGAACGCTGTTTATGTTTGGGAAAGAATGTCTGCAAACTCTAATGGAGGTGCTCCACCAGAAATATTAAGTACGCATCCAAGTAATGAAACAAGAATTAGAGAATTAACGGCACTAGTTCCTCAAGCAAAAAAAGAAGCTGCTAAATTTGGTGTTACTTTTAAATAGTTTAAAATAATAATGTATATTCGAAGTCCCATTTCTATGGGACTTTTTAATTTATATATATGGCAAATTTAGAGAAAGGAAATAAAAAATTAGGGACCGCATGGGCTTTTTATGATTGGGCGAATTCAGTTTATAATTTAGTAATTTCATCAGCTATTTTTCCTATATATTATGGCGCTTTATTTAAAATAAAAGGAATAACTTCTGTCCAGTTTCTAGGCTTTGAAGTAAAAAACACGGCTTTAATTAGTTTTGTAACAGCCTTTGCCTTTTTAATTGTAGCTATAATGTCACCTTTACTTTCTGGAATTGCAGATTTTGCAGGAAATAAAAAGCGATTTATGCAATTCTTTTGTTATTTAGGAGCATTGTCTTGTATTGGCTTATCCTTTTTTACCTTAGATAATTTATATTTTGGAATTTTATGTTTCTTTTTTGGACTGATAGGTTTTTGGGGAAGTTTGGTTTTTTATAACTCCTATTTACCAGATATTGCTTTTCCAGAACAACAAGATAAATTAAGTGCAAAAGGATATTCATTAGGCTATATAGGTAGTGTAATTTTACTACTATTCAATTTAGCAATGGTCATGAAACCTGATTTTTTTGGTATTATGGGAGAAGATGCAGCTATGAAAGCCATGCAATATTCGTTTATTTCTGTCGGAATTTGGTGGATAGTTTTTAGTCAATATACATTCTATTATTTACCTAAAAACGCAGTAAATAATAAGGTTACAAAAAATGTTATTTTCAATGGCTATAAAGAATTAAAAAAAGTTTGGCACCAACTAGAAGAAAATATAATTTTAAAGAAATATTTACGCAGTTTTTTCGTTTATAGTATGGCTGTTCAGACCGTTATGTTGGTTGCAACATATTTTGGGGAACAAGAAATTGCATGGGAAACAGATAGCCAAAGAACAACAGGATTGATAATAAGTATTCTTGTGATACAAATTGTAGCCGTTTTTGGCGCAATTATCACTTCAAGAGTATCAGAAAAAATAGGTAATATAAAGGCTTTAATAATTATAAATTCTATTTGGATAGTAATCTGTATTTACGCTTATTTTGTGGTTAGTCCAGTGCAGTTCTATATTACGGCTGGGTTTGTAGGTTTAGTTATGGGAGGAATTCAATCTTTATCACGTTCCACTTATTCTAAATTATTGCCAGACACAAAGGATACTACCTCATTTTTTAGTTTTTATGATGTAGCAGAAAAAATAGGAATTGTTATTGGAATGGGAATATTCGCAACTATAGATCAAATTTCAGGTTCTATGCGAAATGCGATAGTATTTTTAGCCGTATTTTTCATTATTGGAGTTTTTCTATTAACTAAGGTCCAAAAAATTGTGGTAAAAAAATAAAAAGTATATATTTGAAAAAAATAATTTAATAAAAATGAAAAAATCAATATTATTTAAAAGTTTAATTGTTCTATTTTCAATTGTTTCTTTTGTTTCTTGTGAAACGGAACCTTTAGATCCAGCTATCGATTTAACAGCTTTAAACCCAAACAACCCTAATAACCCAAACAATCCTGTTGGATCATTTACAGCAAAAATTGATGGTCAATTATGGACAGCTCAGTCTACAGCTGCTCTTATTGGAGGTAATCTAATAGCTATAAATGCGACTATAGGTGGAGACAATGGTGAAAGCTTTTCCTTCCTAATTGATGGAGTAGCAACAGGCACTTATCCTGCAAATGAAAATATATTAACATACTCTCCTGCTGGAACTGATTTTGGTTGGTCTTCATTAAATTTTGATAATCCAACAGAAAATACAGGTTCTATAACTATTACTTCTATAAATACTGTAAATAAAACTATTTCTGGGACATTTTCTTTTAAAGGATATTGGTCAGATGATACTCCTAATATTGCTCCAAAAAACATTACCGAAGGTGTTTTTACAAACATTACATATGAAGATTATGTGGATACAAACAACGATACTTTTTTTGCAAAAATTAACGGAACAGAGTTTGTTGAAACTGATATTTTAGCTGTAACAGTTAATGGAGTTATTGGTATTGGAGCTGCTAACACAAATGACCAAAGCATAACCATTGGAGTAGATGAAAATATAACACCTGGTACATATACAATTACGGGCAATATCGCAACCGATATGGTTCAGGCAACTTATAAACTAAACAGTACAACCTCTTTAATGTCAAATTCTGGAACAGTTACTATTACAAGTATTACCTTGGATAGAGTAATTGGAACTTTTAGTTTTAATGTAGTAAATGGATCAACACCTTATGTTATTTCTGAAGGTGCTTTTGATGTAGTATACTAAAAAAATAAATTCATAAAATTAAATCCGTCTAAGTTTTGTTTAGACGGATTTTTTATGGCATAAAACTTGACTTTATAAAGTGAAGCATTATAATACAACCTATGTGTAATCTGATTTTCAGTATTTTATAGTAAATTTACTTTTAAAAGAAGCTTCAAGAATATGATGTTTAATGACAAAATGACCTAATATAACTATGTCGAACCAAAAAATATTTTCAATTGACAACTTGTCACTACAAGAAATTCAATCTGATGCCGAATTAATTCCATTAATGACTCCAGAAGACGAGGAGGAAATGAATAATGAATCTTTACCAGAGGATTTAGCCATACTTCCTTTACGAAATACTGTTTTATTTCCAGGTGTCGTAATTCCGATTACAGCAGGAAGAGATAAATCTATCAAGCTTTTAAATGATGCTAATGCCAAAGGAAAAATAATTGGAGTAGTATCACAAATCGATGAAGACGTTGAGGAACCTACTTCAAAAGATGTTCATAGAGTAGGAACAGTAGCTCAAATTATGCGTGTTTTAAAAATGCCTGATGGAAATACAACTGTAATTCTTCAAGGTAAAAAACGTTTTGAAATAGATAAATTCACGCAAGAAGAACCTTATTTAAGAGCTACAATTAAAGAAGTTGTAGAAAAACGTCCTGATGCAAATGATGACGAATTCAAAACTATTGTTGATTCAATCAAAGAACTAGCAATTGAAATCATAAATGAAAGTCCAAATATTCCTTCAGAAGCTACTTTTGCTATAAAAAACATCGATAGTAATCCGTTTTTAATCAATTTTGTTTCTTCCAACATGAATTTAAATGTAAAGGAAAAACAAGATTTATTGCAAATTGGAGATTTAAAGGAAAGAGCCTTAGAAACGCTTCGTTACATGAATTTAGAGTTGCAAAAATTAGAACTTAAAAATGATATTCAATCAAAAGTAAGAACCGATTTAGACCAGCAACAACGCGAATATTTCTTGCAACAACAAATGAAAACCATTCAAGAAGAATTAGGTGGTGTTTCGTATGAGCAAGAAATCGAAGAAATGCGTACAAAAGCAAAAACAAAAAAATGGAATAAAGAAGTTGAGAAACATTTTGAAAAAGAACTTTCAAAATTACAACGTACTAATCCAAACGCTCCAGATTTTGGAATCCAGCGAAATTACCTAGAATTATATCTAGAATTGCCTTGGGATGAAGTTACTAAAGATAATTTTGACCTAAAACGTGCTCAAAAAATCATTGATAGAGATCATTTTGGACTTGAAGATGTAAAGAAACGTATCATCGAACATTTAGCGGTTTTAAAGCTAAGAAATGATATGAAATCGCCAATTCTATGCCTATATGGTCCTCCAGGAGTTGGAAAAACTTCTATCGGAAAATCTGTAGCAGAAGCACTTGGACGTGAATATGTTCGTATTTCATTAGGTGGTTTGCGTGATGAAGCAGAAATTCGTGGACATAGAAAAACTTATATAGGAGCAATGCCTGGTAGAATTATTCAATCTATAAAGAAAGCAAAAACTTCAAACCCAGTATTTGTATTAGATGAGATTGATAAGTTAAGCTCTAGTCATAGTGGTGATCCTTCATCAGCATTGTTAGAAGTATTAGATCCAGAGCAAAATAGTGAATTTCATGATAATTTCTTAGAAATGGGTTATGATTTATCTAAAGTGATGTTTATTGCAACCTCAAATAGTTTATCAACTATTCAACCTGCTTTGAAAGATAGGATGGAAATCATAAAAATGTCGGGTTACACTATTGAAGAAAAAATCGAAATAGCTCACAAACACTTATTGCCAAAACAATTAAAAGAACACGGTTTAACCAATAAGCATTTAACTATTGGTAAAAGAGAACTCGAAAAAATTGTTGTGGGTTACACAAGAGAGTCTGGTGTTCGTGGTTTAGAAAAGAAAATTGCAGAAATGGTAAGAAATGCTGCCAAATCGATAGCAATGGATGAAGAATATAATGTAAAAGTTACGGCTGAAGATATTTTAAGAGTTTTAAAATCACCAAGATTAGAAAGAGATAAATACGAAAATAACGATACAGCTGGTGTTGTAACAGGTTTAGCTTGGACATCCGTTGGAGGAGATATTTTATTTATAGAATCACTTATTTCAAAAGGTAAAGGTGCAATGACAATGACAGGAAACCTTGGAACTGTTATGAAAGAGTCGGTAACGATAGCTTTAGAATATATAAAAGCAAATGCTGAATTATTAGGAATAAAAGATGAAGTGTTAGAAAAATATAACATTCATATGCATGTTCCAGAAGGTGCAACTCCAAAAGATGGACCAAGTGCTGGAATTGCAATGTTAACGTCTATGGTATCTTCTTACACACAAAAAAGAGTAAAGAAAAATTTAGCCATGACGGGAGAAATTACTTTACGTGGAAAAGTTTTGCCTGTTGGAGGAATTAAAGAAAAGATTTTAGCCGCAAAAAGAGCAAATATTAAAGAAATCATTTTGTGTAATGAAAACAAACCCGATATTGAAGAAATCAATCAAGATTACTTAAAGGGACTAACATTTCATTATGTAGATAAAATGAGCGAAGTAATTGACATTGCTATTTTAGATCAGAAAGTAAAAAACGCAAAGAAGTTAGATTAATTTTCTTTTAAAATAGATATAAAAAAAACGTTACAAATTGAACTTTCAACTGTAACGTTTTTTTTATTTAATTGCCAACATTGAAATCTCAATGTTTACATTTTTAGGCAAGCATGCTACTTGAACAGTTTCTCTTGCTGGAGCCGTTTTTTCGTCAAAATAAGTACCGTAAACAGCATTTATTTTAGCGAAATCACCCATATTCATAATAAAAATAGTAGTTTTTATTACGTTTTCAAAAGTCATTTCGGCAGCCTCTAAAACTGCTTTCATGTTTTCCATTACTTGTTTTGTTTCTTCTTCTATAGAATCTAAAACCAATTCACCTGTTGATGGATTTATAGCAATTTGCCCAGATGTGTATAACGTGTTCCCAACTAAAACCGCTTGATTGTATGGGCCAATAGGAGCAGGAGCTTTGTCAGTAAATATTATTTTTTTCATGTATATTGAACTTGTTTCAGTATCTCTCGATACTTTTTTATTTTTTATTATCTTAAAACTCTATCTGGCACTTTATTTTTATCCCACTTGATATCACTAAGAATAGAAGAACTAATACCAATAAAGAATCCCCAATAAGCATTTGTACCATAAGGAACCCAGTTAAAACTCATTCGCCAACTTTCTAAATCTCTTTCAAATCTTAACTGTGTAAAAGTAACTCCATCTTGTGCAAAATCGTATCCTGTAGAAACTCCAACTTTCCATCGAGGAGCAAGTTCTACATTTCCAGAAACCATTAACGAGTTGTTGCTAATTTCACTTTGTCTATTGCTGTTATTATAAGTTACTGAATAAGCAAATTGCAAATCCCATGGAATCTTATTTTTATATAAATCAGTAGATTTTTTTTCCTCTTTATCATCTTTATTATTATCAAAAAGACTTTGTCTGTTATCATTTAAATCAGTTGCTTTTCCAAATAAATCATCAGATCTTCCACCATTTAATTCATTTTGAGATTTAGTTTTGTTGTTTCCGTCAGAACCACTGCTTGTTAATGAATAATTAATTTGCATATTGGCACTTGTCATTCTAAAAAGACTTCCACCATTATCAATATTAAAAGTATTTATTCTAGTTCCACTGTTATCAATGGCATAAGGATCTAGATTAGTTCCGAAATTAATATTCATTTTATCTTTCAACAATGTTGTTCCACCACTAATAGATAATGGCTGCAAGGCTAAAGAATCAGCAGTTATATTATAAGCAGATGAAAGGTTTAAATTGCTAAGTAACATTACTTTTTTAATTTCTTCTTTTCCCGTTTTTTTATCTATTTTTTTAACTTTTGCTTCAAATGAATTTCCTACTCCAAAACCAATACTACTAGATTTGTTTAAACCAGGAGCACCATAAACTCCGCTCTCAAAACGAGTGTATTCTGCCATTGTTGTTCCAGTAGCATCAATAGCATAGGTATCATAATATTGTTCAAAACTTGGACTGTAATTATAAGAAATAGAAGGACGCATTACGTGTCTAATGGCTTGAATTTTTTTATCTTCTCCAAAATCAAAAGTTCCATAAACAGTTGTTCCTAAATTCGAATTAAAATTATAAGTTCTAAAAGCACCAAACTCATCCACACGAGTAGTTACTACTTCATTTTCTATAGAACTATATGATTTTCTAACCGTATTAAATGCCCATGTTTCACTAAAATTTGTACTTGCACTTACACTAAAATATTTAAATACTTTAAAGTTAGTACTCAACGGAATAGAATGTTGAAATCCTGCTTTTCCGTCTCTAAACATTTGAGGTTTAAAAAACAAGGAGTCAGACGTTACGATTTCGTTTTTACCATTTAGATTATATTGAAAATTAATATTTTGAAAAATTCCTTTTTTAGTCCCGTTTTTGGGAGCAAATGGATAGATTCTATCTACACTACCTTGAAAAGTTGGTAATGTCATATTAATTTGTTCTGTATTTGTATTTTGAGAATGCGTAGCAGTAACCGAAAGGTTTACTTGAGGTAAAGTAGGTATTGTTTTAGAATATGAGACAGATGAAGATAAATTATTATTAATGGCAGATCCTACATTTGATAAGTTTAATGAATTTCTAAAATATTGGCTACTAGAAACGTTGACCGATGCAGAAAATCTTGAATTTGCAGCTGCTTTTTGATCTTGACTATGACTCCATTGAATATTGTATTGCTTAGATTTTACATAATCCGGAAAACCTCTTTCACTTTGAATCTGATTTTCATAACGAAGATTAATTCTTCCACTAAATTTATAACGTAAAGCATAACTGCTTTCTGCTCTTAAACCATAACTTCCATTAGTATAATAATCTCCTAATACCGCTAAATCATAGAATTTACTCAAAGCAAAATAATAACCACCATTTTGAAGAAAATAACCTTGTGAATTACTTTGTCCAGGAGCTGGTAAGATAAAACCTGAAATGCTTTCTTCTGACATTGGAAAATAAGCAAAAGGTACTCCAATTGGTGTAGGAACATCAGCAATTACTAAATTTGTTAAACCTGTAACTACTTTTTTTCCAGGAACAAACTTAATCTTTCGAGCTAAAAAATAGTATTCTGGGTTGTCTACATCTTTTGCAGTGGTAAAACGTACATCCTTCATGAAAATAACAGAATCATTTTCTCGTTTTGAAACGGCAGCTTTAAAATTCAGTTCTCCTTGTTTTGATTTAGAATTCCAAATGATAGCTTTTTTAGTTTTTGTATTAAATCGTATCGAATCAGGTTCAATTAAATTTGCTCCTTGTTTAAAGGAAGGATATTGAGTATAATTTCCAACGCTATCTTTTAATCGACCTGCATTTACTTCATTAGTTTCGTAATTTAGTACAATAATTCCTGCTTTTAATTCGATATCTTTATAATAAAGTTCAGCTTCGTCGTACAAAGTCATCTCTTTTTTGCGTTGATCAATCTTTTCGTAGCCTTTAGCTTTACGGTTTACAATACCTTCAAGGATTGCTTTCTTTTTCTTAGTCGAATCTACTTTTGTAGTATCTTTAATTGTTAATAACTCATTGGCATTAACTTGTAAGGTCTCTTTTGCAGTAATCTCTTGCGAAAAAGACGCAGTCGTTCCAATTGTTAGGAAAATGGAAAAAAAAACGATATGGATAGTCTTTAAATACAATGCTTTTGTGCTATTTTTGTATAATTATGGCTTAGTTTTTGAAGGGTCAAACTTACATATATTTTTTTTAAAAATTATAGTGTTAGTAAAATTATAACATTCAATATTTTCAAATTATGAAAATTTTATATTCAAAGTCTTTTTTTTCAGTTGTTTTGCTGTTTTTTGTTAGCATAATTTATGCCCAAAATACAAAATTTAAAGTTGTTCTTGATGCAGGACATGGAGGAAAAGATTATGGTGCAACCTATCATGGTAATGTAGAAAAAAACATTGCCCTTAAAACAGTTTTAAAAGTTGGTGAAATTTTAGAGAAAGATCCAAACATTACGGTTGTTTATACAAGGAATAAAGATGTCTTTGTCGAATTAGATGATAGAGCTACAATTGCCAACAAGTCAAAAGCCAATATATTTGTTTCAATGCATTGTAACGCAAATGCTAATACGTCAGCTGCTGGAAACGAAACGTACGTAATGGGTATTACAAGAAATGCTTCTAACTTAGAAGTTGCAAAGAAAGAAAACTCTGTTGTAACCCTTGAGGATGATTATGAAATAAAATATGAAGGTTTTGATCCAAATTCTCCTGAATCTGTGATCGGAATTTCTATCTTACAAGAAGAGTATCGCGAATTAAGTGTCGAATTAGCCGCAAAAGTGCAACAAGCTTTTACTAAAAAAACATCATTTAGAAATAGAGGAGTAAAAGAAGCTGGGTTTCTTGTACTAAGAAAAATAACAATGCCAAGAGTTTTAATTGAAATGGGTTTCGTTTCAAATAAAGAAGAAGGTGCTTTTTTAAATTCGGATAAGGGACAGGATAAATTAGCCGAAGCCATAGCAAATTCAATTTTAGAATATAAAAAAGAATACTTTATCTCATCAGCAACTGTCATTGATAAAAACAAAGTGGAAGAAAAAGCGGAAGACAAACCACAACAAATTATTGTAAAAACTGAAGAAACAAAAGTTGTAAGTACAAATTCAACTAAAGACAACTTAGTTTTTAAAGTTCAAATTTCGGCTAGTAGTAGAGATTTAGAAACTTCTCCTTCAAATTTTAAGGGCTTAAATAACGTTACTAAAGAAAAAGGTTCCGTTATTTTTAAATATTTTTATGAAGAAGCAAAATCATATACTGAAGCCAAAAAGAACTTAGAAGTAGCTAAAGAAAAAGGATTTAATTCGGCTTTTATTGTTGCCTTTAAAAACGGTGAAAAAATAAATATTTCAGAAGCGTTAAAATAAACTTGGCTTTATAGTTTATAAATAATAAATTTGCTAAAAAAGAAACATTGAAACTATCAAGAGAAATTAAAACAGCCATATTAGTTATTTCTTCTATATTATTATTTATATGGGGTTATAGCTTTTTAAAAGGCAAAGATTTATTTGTCAATTATAAAACATTATATATCAAATACGATAATGTAGAAGGTTTAGAAACTTCTTCTATGGTTTCTATTAACGGAAAAACAGTTGGGAAAGTTATAGCAATTAATTTAGACAAAAACTGGAAATCTATTGTGGAAATCCAAATTGATGGTGACTATGATATTGCAAAATCAAGTATTGCTCAAATATACGCTCCAAGTCCAATTGGTGGTAAACACATTGCAATTTTGCCTGGTGAAGGAACCGATATCGTTAAAGATGGTGATTTTTTACAATCTGCTTCTAAATTGGGATTGACTGAAGAATTATCTTCACAATTAATTCCGTTAAAAGATAAAGTTGATGTTCTTTTAGATAATGCTAATAAAATGCTAGTTAATCTAAATCAAGTATTAGACGTAACAACTCAAGCGAATCTTAAAAGTAGTATAGCTGAATTAAATAAAACATTAACAGAATTTAGTCAAATGTCAAAATCGGCTAATCAAATGTTAGCAGAAAATAAAAGCAAACTAAGTTCTACGCTCACAAATTTCGATAAAACTTCGGCTAACTTTGCAGCCATGTCAGATTCTTTAGCAAAAGCTAATTTAGGTCAAACAGTAAAAAACCTAGAAAAAACACTTTCTTCAGTTGATAAAATTATGTCAGATGTAGAATCGGGAAAAGGAACAATGGGTAAACTAATGAAGGATGATAAAATGTACACCAATTTTACAAATGCTTCAAAAGAATTAGAATTATTGCTAGAAGATTTACGACTACATCCAACCAGATATATTAATGTTTCTGTTTTTGGAAAGAAAAACAAACCTTACGTAGCACCTATAGAAGAAGAATTAACTAAAGAATAAACATCATTTAAAATGAATTATATAGACAATATTTTATTTGCAATTATTTTATGTATTGGAATAGGTTATTTTGCAATGAATGTAAAAAAACTAGTTCGCAACATAAAACTAGGAAACGATGTAAACCGTAAAGACAATCCGTCTGCTCGTTGGAAAAACATGGCTATGATTGCTCTTGGTCAATCAAAAATGATTAAACGACCAATTGCAGGTTTTCTTCACATTATTGTATATGTTGGTTTTGTTATCATTAACCTTGAAGTATTAGAAATAATTATTGATGGTTTATTTGGAACACATCGTATATTCTCATTTTTAGGTGGTTTTTATGATTTCTTAATTGGTTCATTTGAAATTTTAGCTTTATTAGTATTAGTAGCCGTAATTGTTTTTTGGATAAGAAGAAACGTAATTAAGCTAAAGCGATTTATGAATCCTGAAATGAAAGGTTATGCCACAAATGATGGAAATATTATTCTTTATTTTGAAATAGTTTTAATGACTTTATTTCTTGTAATGAATGCAACCGATACACATTTTCAAGTAAATCATTCAGGAAATGTAATTTCTCAATTTATAGCTCCATTATTTTCTGATTTTTCTGAATCTACATTGCATATTATAGAAAGAACTGCTTGGTGGATGCATATTTCAGGAATTTTGGTTTTCTTGAATTATTTATACTTCTCTAAACATTTACATATTTTACTTGCTTTTCCTAATACTTATTTTGCTGATTTAAATCCAAAAGGTGAATTAGATAATTTAGAAAGTGTAACCAACGAAGTAAAATTAATGATGGATCCAACTGCTGATCCATATGCTGCACCAGCAAATCCAGACGCAGTTCCTGCAAAATTTGGAGTAAGTGACGTACAAGATTTAAATTGGGTACAATTGCTAAACGCATATACTTGTACAGAATGTGGGCGTTGTACTTCATCATGTCCAGCTAATATAACAGGAAAAAAATTGTCTCCTCGTAAAATTATGATGGATACAAGAGATAGATTAGAAGAAGTTGGAAAAAATATTGATAAAAACAAAGGGGTTTTTATACCAGATAACAAATCGTTATTAAACGATTATATTACTGCTGAAGAGCTTTGGGCTTGTACATCTTGTAATGCTTGTGTAGAGGAATGTCCAGTAAATATTAGTCCGTTATCAATTATTGTTGATATGAGAAGATATTTAGTAATGGAACAAAGTGCTGCTCCAATGCCAATAAATGCTATGATGTCAAATATTGAAAATAATGGTGCACCATGGCAATATAACCAACAAGACAGATTAAACTGGAAAGACGAAAACTAGAAAACCAACAATATTTTCATAAACGTGAGACTTGGAAATGTTAATATAAATTTGAAATAATTAATTAACAAAAATGAAATCAGAAAAAATCGACAAGAATTTAAAAGAATTAACCATTAATGGTGAAAAATTAAGCCCAGTTTTACCAGACGGAATTAAAAATTACTTAATTGATATTGACGGAACTATCTGTGATGATATTCCTAATGAAGAACCAGAAAGAATGGCAACAGCTGCTGTTTATCCAGATGCATTAAAAACGTTAAACGGTTGGTATGGTGAAGGTCATGTTATTTTCTTTTTTACATCACGTACAGAAGCACACAGAGAAGTCACAGAAGAATGGTTAAAAAGACATGGTTTCAACTATCATGGAATGTTAATGGGAAAACCTCGTGGAGGAAATTACCATTGGATTGATAATCATTTAGTTAAAGCCACAAGATATAGAGGTAAATTTACTGATTTAGTAGATAAAGAAGTTACAATTCAAGTTTTTGATGATGAACATCACGAATAGATTTTAGTAGAAAGTATTAAAGTCAAAGTTAAACGAATAAACATATAAATAATATGTCAGAAAATATAGTAGTGCCAACAATGGCAGAAATGCTAGCTCAAGGTAAACAACCAGAAGTTCTATTTTGGGTAGGTTGTTCAGGAAGTTTCGATGATAGAGCCAAAAAAATAACAAAAGCATTTGTTCGAATTTTAAATCGTGCAAAAGTTAATTTTGCTGTTTTAGGAACTGAGGAAAGTTGTACTGGTGATCCAGCAAAACGTGCTGGAAACGAATTTTTGTTTCAAATGCAAGCCATGATGAACATTGAAGTTTTAAATGGTTATGAAGTTGGAAAAATAGTAACGGCATGTCCGCATTGTTTCAATACCATTAAAAATGAATATCCTGAATTAGGGGGAAGATATGATGTTATGCATCACACAGAATTTCTAAAATCATTATTAGATGATGGAAGATTAACTATTGAAGGTGGACAATTTAAAGGAAAACGTATAACTTTTCACGATCCATGTTATTTAGGTAGAGCCAACAATGTTTATGAAGCACCAAGAGATTTAATTCAAAAATTAGACGTAGAACTAACAGAAATGAAACGTTCTCGTGCTAATGGATTATGTTGTGGAGCAGGTGGAGCACAAATGTTTAAAGATGCAGAACCAGGAAACAAAGAAATAAACATAGAGCGTACAGAAGATGCAATGGAAACAGTACCAGATATTATTGCTACAGGTTGTCCATTTTGTAACACTATGATGACAGATGGCGTTAAAAACAAAGAAAAAGAAGCTACTGTAAAAGTAATGGATATAGCTGAATTAATAGCAAATGCTCAGGATTTATAAATTAAGGTAATTGGTTAAAGATAATTGGTCAAAGGTTCTACTTTTGCCCATAACCTAAAACCCATAACCCATAACCACAAAAAAATGTATATTCCTTTCGAAGATTTACCAGGGCACTCAAAAATATGGATTTATCAAGCCAATAGAAAATTGTCTGATAACGAAGTAACAGAAATAACTGAAGCCACCAAAGAATTTGTAGAAAATTGGGCTGCACACGGAACATCACTTGAAGCTTCTTTTATATTAAAATATAATCGTTTCATTATTTTAGCTATTAATCAAGATGTTCATGCTGCATCGGGTTGTTCTATAGATAGTTCTGTTCAATTTATTCAAAATTTAGAAGCTAAATACGAAATTGATTTATTAGATAAAATGAACGTAACCTACAAGACAGGTGAATTCATTGCTTTTAAAACACTTATTGAGTTTAAACAATTGGCTAAAAGCAAATCCGTTTCAGAAAATACTATAGTATTCAATAATTTAGTAAATACCATAGAAGAATGGCAAGATTTTTGGGAAGTACCAGCTAATGAGAGTTGGCACAGTAGGTTTTTCTAAAAAACAGATACTTATTCAATCATCATTATCCTTTTTTTAATGATGATTTTTAATTTACAACTATGTTAAAATATAATTTAGTCCTTTTATTTATTCTTGTTTCGCTTTTTAATTATAATAGACCCATTCATTTTTCTGAAAAAGAAAAAATTGAGGTTAAAGACATTTATGAAGAACAGCGATGGGTAGATAGTGTCTATAAAAAAATGTCTTTTGATGAAAAAGTTGGTCAACTATTTATGGTTGCAGCTTATTCAAATAAAGATGAAGCCCATTACAGAAGTATAGATAAATTGGTGACTGATTATAAAGTTGGAGGTTTAATATTTTTTCAAGGTGGTCCAGTTCGTCAAGCTGAATTAACAAATAGATACCAAAGTAAATCAAAACTACCTATGCTGGTTGGAATTGATGCTGAATGGGGTTTAAGTATGCGTATTGATTCTACGTATAAATATCCTTGGAACATGACACTTGGAGCAATTAAGGATAATTCTCTTATTGAAAAAATGGGAGAACAAATGGCTGAACAATCTAAACGTTTAGGCATTAACTTTACTTTTTCACCAGTTGTTGATATTAATACAAATCCAAACAACCCTATTATTGGAAATCGCTCTTTTGGTGAAACTCGCGAAATAGTTACTGAAAAAGCATTGGCTTATATGACTGGACTTCAAAATAACGGTGTTTTTGCAACAGCAAAACATTTTCCTGGTCATGGAGATACATCTTCGGATTCTCATCATACATTACCAACTGTTGCTTTTTCAAAAGAACGTATTGATAGTATTGAAGTATATCCATATAAAAAACTAATCGAAAAAGGCTTAGCCAGTGTAATGGTTGCGCATTTGAATGTTCCTAGTTTAGAATCTCAACCTAATTTGCCTTCATCACTTTCAAGTAAAGTTGTAACTGATATTTTAAAAAATGATTTAAAATTCGAAGGTTTAATTTTTACAGATGCTTTAAATATGAAAGGAGCAAGTAACTTTAAACAACCAGGAGATATTGATTTAGCTGCTTTTTTAGCAGGAAATGATGTCTTGTTATTTTCTGAAGATGTTCCAAAGGCCTTGCAAAAATTTAAAGAAGCTTATAAAAAGAAGACACTTACCGAAAAGCGTTTGGCTTATTCTGTAAAAAAGATTTTGAAGTACAAATTCAAAGCGGGTTTAAAGAATTACAAACCTATAACGTTAGAAAATTTATACGAAGATTTAAACAAACCTGAATTTGATGCTTTAAACGAAAAATTATTCGAAAACGCAATTACAACACTACAAAACGTAGGCGAAATTATTCCAATCGCATCATTAAAAACAGAAAAAATCGCTTATGTAAAAATTGGTGATGATTCTAATGAAGTATTTATTAAATCTTTAAACGAATACACTAAAGTTGAGGATATTACAGGAAGTTCAATAGAAGTTGTACTTTCTAAACTACAAGATTATACCAAAGTAATTATTGGTTTTCATAAAGTAGATAATATTTGGAAAAAAAATAATCCTACTAGTGAAGAAATTCGTTGGATTAACTCTATTTCAAAGCAAAAGAAAACTATTTTAACGTTTTTTACAAGACCTTATTCTTTATCTTCAGCCATTGATTATACAACACTTGATGGAGTTATTATGGCTTATCAAAACAATAATTTTACGCAGAAAATTGCTTCAGAGATTATTTTTGGTTCAACAGGTTCAAAGGGAAAATTATCGGTCTCAATCAATGATAATTTTCCAGTAAACACTGGATTTGATACAAAAGAAATTAAACGTTTAGGATTTGATAGTCCAGAAAATGTAGGTATGGATGGTTCAAAATTAGCTCAAATTGACTCCATAATTAATGGAGCAATAAAAGATAATATGACGCCAGGTGCCCAAATAGTAGTAGCCAGAAGAGGTAAAGTTATTTATCAAAAATCCTTTGGAAATCATACTTATAAAGATAATAATCCTGTTAAAGATGATGATTTGTATGATGTGGCTTCGTTAACTAAAGTGCTTTCAACTTTACCTAATTTAATGCAATTATACGATAAAGGAGAAGTTACTTTAAGTGCAAGATTAGGTGATATGTTACCTGCTTTTAAAGGATCAAATAAAGAAGATGCTACTTTGTTAGATATGTTAACACATCAAGCACGTTTTCAGCCTTGGGAACCTTTTTATGTAAAAACTTTAGACGCTACTAAACATCCTGATACAAAATACTACAGAAAAACACCTTCAAAAGAATTTCCTTTTAAAGTTGCCGAAAACCTTTATATAAGAAAAGATTTTAATGATACTATTATAAGTACTATTGCAAAGAGTAAGTTGTTATCATCTAAACAATACAAATACAGTGATTTTTCATTCATTTTATTAAAAGAATATTTAGAACTAAAAACGCAAAAAAAATTAGATGTTCTTGCTAATGAAAATTTCTATAGTTTAATGGGAATGAATCATACGACATACAAACCTTTAGAAAAATTCTCATTAGGACAAATTATTCCAACTGAGGAAGATAAATATTATAGATATCAAACTGTTCAAGGAAATGTTCATGATATGGCAGCAGCTATGCAAGGAGGAGTTTCAGGTCACGCTGGATTATTTTCAAATGCTTTAGATGTGGCTAAAATGATGCAAATGTATTTGCAAAATGGCGTTTATGGTAACAATAGATTCTTCTCTGAAAAAACAATGAACGCTTTTAATACTTGTTATTATTGTGATGAAGATAACCGAAGAGGCGTTGGATTTGATAAACCGCAATTAGGTAATGCTGGTCCAACTTGTGGTTGTGTTTCCATGACAAGTTTTGGGCACACTGGTTTTACAGGCACAATGGCGTGGGCTGATCCAGAAAAAGAAATTGTTTACGTATTTTTATCAAACAGAACGTATCCAGATTCAAATGCTGCAAATCGTTTGTCTAGAGCAAATATTCGCGAAAATATTCAGAAAATTATTTACGAGAGTATTAGGGATTAATAGATTTTAGATTTTCTGATAATTTGTTATGGAATTAATAACAATAAAGACATTTGACAATGCAATTGATGCACACCTTTTAAAACTAAAATTAGAAAGTGAAAGTATTCCTTGTTATCTTTTTGATGAAAATATGGTTTCAATTAATCCTCTATATAATGTTACTGTTGGAGGTATTAAATTGAAAATTAATGCTTTTGATAAAGAAAAAGTTATTCAAATTATATATGAGATCGAAAGTAAAAAATTTACTAACGATAATGATGATGAAATTTATTGCCCTAATTGTAACTCAAAAGACTTATATTCAGATTTTAAATCAGTGAAAAGTTTTAAAGGTTTTATGTCTATTTTTTTTTCATTATTACTTTTCATTTACCCTTTATATTTTAAAAGAGTATATAAGTGCAAAAAATGTGATTATGAATTTAATAGATAATTAAAATTTAATAAATTAACTTTTTCAAAATGATATCAAAAGCCACGACACCAGAACAATACATAGCAGAATTACCAGAAAATAGAGTAGAAGCAATCAATAAGCTACGAAAAGTAATCAATGATAATTTACCAAAAGGATTTAATGAAGAGATGAGTTATGGAATGATTGGTTATGTTGTTCCTCATTCAATTTATCCAGCGGGTTATCATTGTACTCCAAAATTACCTTTGCCCTTTATGAGCTTTGCTTCTCAAAAAAATAGTGTAAACTTCTATCACATGGGAATTTACGCAAATCCTGAATTGCTAAATTGGTATACATCAGAATATCCAAAATACTGCACAGCTAAATTAGATATGGGAAAAAGCTGCATTCGTTTCAAAAAAATGGATCAAATTCCTTTTGATTTAATTGGCAAATTAGTTCAAAAAATGTCAGTTGAAGATTGGATAAAGTGTTATGAAGCTAACTTTAAGCGATAATTTAACAAAGTTTTACTTTTTCTTCTTTTTAATAATAGTATTTTTATGAAAAATATATATTTAGATGAAAATCGCAATAGTTTGTTATCCAACTTTTGGTGGTAGTGGTGTTGTAGCTACCGAATTAGGTTTAGAATTAGCCAAAAAAGGACACGAAATCCATTTTATAACTTACAGTCAACCAGTACGTTTGGCACTTTTAAACAGTAATTTACATTACCACGAAGTACACGTTCCAGAATATCCTTTATTTCATTATCAACCTTATGAGTTAGCCTTGTCAAGTAAATTAGTTGATATGGTAAAATTGTATGATATTGATGTATTACACGTACATTATGCAATTCCTCATGCATATGCTGGTTACATGGCAAAACAAATGTTGGCAGATGAAGGCATAAAAATCCCCATGATTACAACACTTCACGGAACGGATATTACTTTGGTTGGAAATCACCCATTTTATAAACCAGCCGTGAGTTTTAGTATTAATAAATCTGATATTGTTACAAGTGTTTCAAGTAGTTTAAGAGATGATACTTATAGACTTTTTGATATTAAAAAAGAGATTGTAGTTATTCCAAACTTTATTGAGCCTAATAAATCTTCTTCTGATGAAGTTAAAAAATGTGATAGAGGTATGATGGCTTCTGAAAACGAAAAAATTATTACGCATATTTCAAATTTCAGAAAAGTTAAGCGCATTGATGATGTTGTAAAGATATTTTATAACATTCAAAAAGAAATTCCATCAAAAATGATGATGGTTGGAGAAGGACCAGAAAAGCAAATGGCAGAAGATTTGTGTTATTCTTTAGGAATTCAAGACAAAGTAATCTTCTTTGGAAATAGTTCTGAAATTGACAAAATTTTATGTTATTCGGATTTATTTTTATTACCATCTGAAACCGAAAGTTTTGGTTTAGCTGCTTTAGAAGCAATGGCATGTGGAGTTCCTGTAATATCTAGTAATTCTGGAGGTTTACCTGAAGTAAATATTGAAGGTTATTCGGGATATTTAAGTGATGTTGGAGATATTGATGCCATGAGTAAAAATGCCGTTTCCATTTTAAAAGATGAAAATAAACTTAAAACATTTAAAGAAAATGCAAAAGAAGTTGCTTCACGATTTGATATTTTAAATATTGTTCCTATGTATGAAAAGGTTTATCAAGAAGCTATTGATGCGTACAAAAAAGAATAATCATAAAAATACCCCCAAATAGTTTCTAACTTTTTGGGGGTATTGTATTTTTTTTGATATTAATTAATATTAATTAAATCTATATCTGATTCCCAAAGCAATGTCTGGTCCAAAATTATCTTCTCTATAATCATCAGAATTAAAGTAAATTTCAGGTCTAATGTCTAAAGATAATTGTATAGGAGCTTCTCTAAAGTTATATTCAATTCCTAAATCTCCAGCTACAAATAAAATTGTTCCACTATCTTTATATCTGTCATTACCAATTTTTCTGTCATAGCTCCAACTACCAACTCCACCACCAACACCAGCGTACCAATTAAAACCACCTTCAATATTCCAAACCCATTGGTAAATACCAGTTAATTTAAAAGCATCATAATCTTTTCTGTTTCTAAAACCTAAGTCTAATTCTAAACGATTGTTTCCCGATAAGCCTCTTTGATACGATATTTCACCACCAAATCCATCACTATCACCTAATCTAAGACCTAGTGCATTTTTAGCAATGTCTTGCGCTTGAGAACTAAAAGCTATTCCAAATAGCATTATAGCAGATAAAAGTACTTTTTTCATATTATTTTAATGTTTAAAATTTATAGTACAAATATAAATGAAAAATTTGAGACAAAGATTACATAATTCCTATACAACTTTTCAAAATTAACATATCCGATGATTTGCTTAATTTATCTGATAAACATCCAAAAATTCTTCTTGAGTTTGACTTCCTGATTGGGGTATTGGTAACGTAATTGGCAAAGAACTACTCAAAGTATAAGAAATATTTGTTAAATTATAAACCATCCCTATGTTCTTACTATAATATTGAGTTGAAACTAATACATTCTGAGCAGGCATAACTTCTAAAACAGCAAAACCAACGTCTGCAGTTATTTTAAGATTTAATATAACTTTAGTTTTAGTAATATTTGAATAAGTAGCGCTATTTGAGGTTAAAGAAGATTGAGATCCATCTGAAACAGACTTTAATATATAAGTAAACGTTAATGGAATGCCATCATAATCCTGTGTAAAAGAACCATTTGTTGAACTTAATTCTTGTCCAGCTGTAGCATTTTCTTTTAAAATTATAAAATCAGAAACAGAAAACCCAAGAGGAGTAGGTAGTCCAGCACTAAAATTTACCGAACCTGTAATTCTCATTTTATTCCCATCAATACGTAATCCATTATCTTTCAGCGTTCCAGAAAAGAAACCATTAGCAATAGTTAATGTTTTCATCTTTTTAAAAGCAACAGAATTAATAAGCGTGTCATTTCCTACATAAACAGAATCTCTTGCAAAAGATTCAGGTGTATTTGATGTCTCATGATTAAATACATCATAAGCCCAATAATTTCCAGAAACAATTGGCAAAGAGGTAGCTGGCTCTCCATTATCTTCACCAGATGAATCATCTGAACTACAAGATAAAGTAAAAATTGACAAAGCTAAAAGAAGAAATAATTTTGATTTCATGGTATTTATTTTTTGCTAATATAATTAAAATTTAGTTCCCTTGGATTGTATGATAAATTACTGGTATAATTTTTTTACTTTTGTTTATAAATAAAATGCTATGTCTGGAAATACTTTTGGAAAATTATTTAAGCTAACTACTTTTGGAGAATCTCATGGTGAAGCCCTTGGAGGAATTATTGATGGATGTCCTGCAGGAATAAATATTGACTTTGATGCTATAAGAAAAGATATGCAACGAAGAAAGCCCGGACAATCGGCTATTGTTACACAAAGAAAAGAAGAAGATGAAGTACAGTTTTTATCAGGAATTTTCGAAGGAAAAACTACAGGAACACCAATTGGTTTTATAATTCCCAATACCAATCAAAAATCAAATGATTATTCAGAGATAAAAGACACTTATCGTCCTAGTCACGCTGATTATGTTTATGAAAAAAAATATGGCATTCGAGATTATCGAGGTGGTGGAAGAAGTTCAGCCAGAGAAACAGCCAGTAGAGTAGTTGGTGGTGCCATTGCAAAACAAATTATACCTAAAATTAAGATTACCGCTTTTGTCACTTCCGTTGGAAATATTTTCATAGATAAACCTTATCAAGAATTAGATTTTTCTAAAATAGAAAGCAATGCTGTTCGTTGTCCGGATGAAGCTACAGCTTTAAAAATGGAAGACTTTATTAAGGAAATTAAAAAACAAGGGGATACCGTTGGCGGAACAATTATGTGTGTTATTCAAAATGTACCAATTGGTCTAGGTGAACCTGTTTTTGATAAATTACATGCTGATTTAGGAAAAGCTATGCTATCAATTAATGCTGTAAAAGGCTTTGAATTTGGAAGCGGTTTCTGTGGAGCAAAAATGAAAGGAAGCGATCATAATGATTTGTATAATGAAGATGGAACAACAAAAACAAATCTTTCAGGAGGAATTCAAGGAGGAATAAGTAATGGAATGGATATCTATTTTCGAATAGCCTTTAAACCCGTTGCAACATTAATCCAAAAACAAGAAGTATTGACTAATTCAAATGAAATAATAGAGCTTCAAGGAAAAGGTAGACATGACCCATGTGTATTACCAAGAGCAGTTCCTATTGTAGAAGCTATGGCAGCCTTAGTAATAGCAGATAACTTTTTGTTAAATAAAATTTATAACTAAAAAAAAAAAGCGAATACTAATTGTTTTCTTTTTTCTTTTTATCTGTATTCATCAATAAGAAAACAACACCTACTAACCCTAAAATAACAAGGGTAAAGATTACTATCATTATAAATGCTCCATTTCCCCAATTAACAAGTGGCAAAGCTAAATTTCTCATTTTTTAAGTTTTTATTGATTATTAGAACAAAAATAATTATTTAAGATTTGTTTAAATATGATAAATATCATAACTGTTAAAAAAATGTCAATTGATAATTCTTACTTTAATTTTTAATACATTTACATTATATTAATCAAAATTAAACTACATTATGATGAAAAAATTACTTTATTTATTATTAATTGTGCCATTTATTTCAAATGCACAATTTTGGACGGAGAAAGCTACAACATTTACTACAGCTAGTAGAGGAATTAGTGGGATTTCTATTGTTGATGCCAATACAGTTTGGGTAAAGGCTTATGATGGTACAGCGGCAGCCGTAACAACGGTTAAAGAATACGCAAAAAGTACAGATGGTGGAAATACTTGGACTTCTGGAACAATGGGACTTGGATTTGGAAGTGGAGGTTTAGGAATTGGAAACATTACTGCAGTTTCTGGAACTACGGCTTGGGTTTCTGCTTTTCCTGATACTGGTGGTATTGGAGGAATTTGGAAAACAACAGATGGAGGAACTTCATGGACAAAACAAGCAACAGCACTATTTAATACTGGATCAGATTCTTTTACAAACTTAGTTCATTTTTATGATGCTAATAATGGGGTTTGTCAAGGTGATCCTGCTAGTGGTTATTTCGAAATATATATTACTTCAGATGGTGGTACTAACTGGACACGAGTTCCTACAGGAAGTATACCAACCCCTTTAACGGGAGAATATGGTTATACAAACAATTATGAAGTAGCTGGTGGAACAATTTGGTTTGGTACAAATATGGGTAGATTATTTAAATCAACTAACATGGGTGTCACTTGGACTGTAACTCAATCACCTTCAACAGATTTTGGAAGTGCAACTGTAGGTGCTAGTTATACTTTTTCAGATGCAAATAAGGGAATTTTATTAACAAATGCAGGTGTAATGTACAAAACTGTTAATGCAGGAACGACTTGGACTCAACAGGCTTTTTCAGGACCAGTTTTCTTAAGTGATATAGCATATGTTCCTGGAACTACAAGATTGGTTTGTACAGGAGCAGCAACAGGATCTTCTGGTTCAGCTTATAGTTTAGATGATGGATTAACTTGGGTTGCTATTGATGCTCTTCAACATACTGATGTTGCTTTTTTAAATGCTACTACAGGTTTTACAGGTGGTTTTAATGTTTCTGCAACTGTTGGTGGAATTTCTAAATATACAGGAACAGTTTTACCAAGAGAATCTTTCGAAGCTAATGGTTTTTCTGTGTATCCAAATCCAATAAACGATAACTTTTCTATTCAAAATGGAAATAACATTACAATTTCTGGTTTAACAATTTCTGATATTAACGGAAGAACTGTTAAAACTCTTAATGTAAATACAATAGAAAATCAAATTAATATTTCTGACCTTAATTCAGGTGTATATTTCTTAAATATCACTTCTGATAAAGGAACAGCTACAAAGAAAATTATTAAGAATTAGTTTTTTTAATAATTGTTAATCGGTTTTTAATGAAAAAGCTCCTTATTTATTTAAGGAGCTTTTTTTATAGAAATTTGTTAAGTGTTTCTTTAGTTGGAATCATACATTGATCTTTTTTGCCATACCATTTGTATCGATTTTTAGCAATATAATCATAAACAGTATCAGATAATGAAACGGGTAGATATTGAAATAAACCTAATAAATTATATAAACCGTCCATGTTTTCTGCAATTTTTATAGCGGCTTGTGATTTATAATAATAAGCATTTCCAGGTTCATATAAGATTATTGAATCGGTTTTGCTTCTATCGATATTAATATGATTGAGTATCTTTTCTCCAAGTTCAGATTGTAAAGCAACAAATCTAAAATTGTCTTTTTTATCATTTTTGATAATTACCTGAACCGATTTATCACACAAATTACAAACACCATCAAAAAGAATGATTTTTTTGTCTTTTGGCAAATCTTCTATGTTTTTAATTTTTTCCATATTTATTCTGAATTTGTTTCAGAATCTTTCGAATCTAATTTATATTATTCTACGTTGGCTAAAGCCGAACGGCAATTCATTAAAATCTATAAAGGCTGAACATATTCTAATTCACTCATGCTAACTTTTGATGTAAAAATCCCATAATTAACTATGGCTTTTGTTTTTTCAATTTTATCAATCGTTCCAATAGCTTTACCATCTTTCATTCGTACTCTATCGCCAACTTTTAAAGTTACTTGTGGCTTAATCTCAACTTCTTTTTTCTTTGCTCTTTCTTCTTTCTTCTTTTCTCTTATTTTTTCAACTTTGACTTCTACTTCTTTAATAATTTCTTTCTTAACAACTTCAACCGCTTTTTTCTCTTTGACAGTAGTTTTTTTTCGTTTAGAGTTTTCTATTTCAACCATTTTTAAAAACTCACCAATTAAAGTCTTTTTATCTTTGTTGTTGAAATATTTTTCAGAAATATCATCAATTTTCTGACCCATATAAATCAAACGTTGATTGGCATCATACAATTCTTGATAGCGTTCTAATTTATCTTGAATTTTCAAATTAATACCTTCCATTTTTTTACTTTCTTCACGTGCTTTGGTTTCTTCTTCCTTTAAATTAATTGAAGTTTTTTCCAGTTTAGAACGTTCTTTTTGTAAAGTAGCAATGGTTTTGTCAAAGCGGACCTTTCCTTTTTCAATTTTCTTTTTAGCGCGATTAATTAATCCAAATGGAATGCCATTTTTTTGTGCAACTTCAAACGTAAATGAACTTCCGGCTTGACCTAAAAGTAATTTATACATAGGTTCCAGCGACTTTTCATCAAAAAGCATATTGGCATTCGTTGCAAAAGGTAATTCGTTGGCTAATATCTTTAAATTAGAATAATGCGTTGTAATAATTCCAAAAGCTTCACGATGATAAAATTCTTCTAAAAATGTTTCTGCTAATGCACCACCTAATTCAGGATCAGAACCTGTTCCAAATTCATCAATTAAAAATAAAGTCTTATTGTTACATTTCTTTAAGAACTGATTCATGTTTTTTAGACGATAACTATATGTACTTAAATGATTTTCAATAGATTGATTGTCACCAATGTCTGTTAAAATCCTATCAAATAAGAAGGTTTTACTTCTTTCGTGAACCGGAATTAGCATTCCACTTTGTAACATTAACTGTAATAGACCAATGGTTTTTAAGGAAATAGTTTTTCCACCAGCATTTGGACCAGAAATAACGATAATTCGGTTAGTATTCTCTAATTCAATAGTTTGTGGATATGTTACTTGGTTTTTGGCCTTATTATTTAAATATAAAATAGGATGATAAGCTTCACGGAAAAACAAATGCTTTTCTTCAGTAATTTCAGGTAAAATAGCATCTAATTTAAAGGCATATTTTGCTTTAGCGGCTATAACATCTATATCACTTAAAAAATCTTGATATTGCATTAGCAAGTTAACAAATGGACGAATTTCGTAACTTAATTTCTTTAAAATGCGTTGAATTTCCTCCCGTTCTTCATAAGCTAAATTGCTTAATTCGATAGAATATCTTAAGGTAGCTTCAGGTTCAATATATGCAATACTTCCTGTTTTAGAACTTCCTAAAATGGAACCTTTTACTTTTTTTCGATACATGGCTAAAACCGCTAAAACTCTACGGTTTTCAACAACTGTTTCTCTAATATCATCTAAATACCCTAAAGAATTATATTGACTCAAAGCCATTCCAAAACTCTGATTAACCTTACCACGAACTAGATTAATATTTCTACGAATATTGACTAAATCGGGAGAAGCATTATCTTTAATTTCCCCATATTTATCAACGACTTCATCAATTTTTTGAATAATGAATTTAGTATATTCAACTTCTGATGCTTTTTGATTTAATTTAGGATAATATTCATCAAATTTTTGAAAAAATTTCAGTAGAAAATTTGTGGTTTCAGATAAATGAGCCAATTTTCTAAAGGTTCCAACCTCTAAAAAACTATCTTCAATTTGCAGAAACTTAATGTCTTTTGTTAAATTCTCGAAACCATGGTTTGGAATTGTATTGTTATTGCTAAAAGAAGCCACATATTCAGAAGTTTGGTGCAAAGCATCCATTAAAGTTTCTTTGTCTTTAAAAGGAACAATTTGTAAGGCTTTCTGTTTTCCAATTTCTGTATTACATTTTTCGGAAATGGTTTCCAAAATCGTTGTAAATTCTAAGTCTTGAAGGGTTTTATCTGTAATTGAAATCATGTGTTTATTTGCAAAGCATCAAAGTTACAAAGATTCAAATGTAATTTATTCTAAAATTCATATTTTTGGTAAAATTTAAGGTATGTTAAACACTATTTCCAATTCTTGGCAAGAAAAACTAAATGAAGAGCTTCAAAAAGACTATTTCAAAGAATTAATACTTCAAGTTGAAAATGAATATGAGGAGAATATTTGTTTTCCGCCAAAAGAGTTGATTTTTAATGCTTTTAATTCTTGTTCTTTTGAAGATGTAAAAGTTGTAATCATTGGACAAGATCCATATCACGGTGAAGGTGAGGCTAATGGATTGTGTTTTTCTGTGAATAATGAAGTTAAAATTCCTCCATCTTTACGAAATATTTATACTGAAATTGCTTCTGATTTAAATTCCATTTTTTTACCAACCAATGGAAACTTACAACATTGGGCAAACCAAGGAGTTTTGATGTTAAATGCTTCATTAACGGTTAGAAAAGATACTGCAAATAGTCACAAACACCTAAAGTGGAATATTTTTACAGATGAAGTTATTCGCATGATTTCTGATGAAAAAGAACATGTTGTTTTTTTACTTTGGGGTGCTTTTGCACAGAAAAAAGGAGCAAAAATTGATAAATTGAAACATCTGGTTTTAGAAAGTGGTCATCCTTCATTTGCTCATTCACATAAAAAATGGTTTGGAAATAAGCATTTTAGTCAAACGAATGACTATTTAGAAAGAATAGGGAAGAAGCCAATTGATTGGTTTTAGTCAAAAGTCAATTGCCCTAATATTTCTTCACTCATAAATGGCCCACCTGGATACCTTGCAGTATAGTCAAGATTTAGCCAATATTGTCCACGTTCATCATAATGATAATGAATTTGTTTTCCTTCACTTTCTTTTACAAAAAGATTGTCTTTGATTAATAAAATAGCCAATTCTAAATCTGCTTTATTGCCAATTAACATTTCTGGATAAATATGTCCACCTGTATGAATTAATCTAGGAGTTCCTCCAATAGCTCTTATGCATGCAGCCATTAATATGGCATGGTCATCACAATCTCCAGAAAAATGTTGTAAAGACTCACTAGCTCTTGCGATGTATTCTCTACCTTTTGGGTCATTAACATAATTCCATCGGTTTTTTATTTCTTTAAAAACAGCAAAACATTGAACCATTTTTCTGTTATTCTCGTTTGTTTTGAAATCAGAAAAATGTTTAGTTGTAGCATATAAGGCAAAGTTTCTCACTTTTGGATTTGTGAATTCAACAGCTTTTATTACTTGAGATTTATTAGGAAATGGTAATAGTTTTGAAATGATTATGTCCTGAGGATTAGGATTATTCTGCATGGCAAATAGCATAGCTCTGTAATCTTCAAAAACACGATTGAAACCATAATTACCAAACAATGTTCCATAAATTAAAAACACTAAATAAATAAAAATACTAATTAAAGTAACTCTTCTTAATAGCCTTAAAAGCAATTGAATAACAGCAAGTAAAACAATAAAAATTAAAATTCTATCTAGTTGAAAATGCCATTCTAAATCAATAAGATTTTGATGCAAAACCATAAATAATGGAATAGCAATTAGAATGTTTAAAACAAGTATAATAATAGAATCCCACGGTTTTTTGACGTGTAAATAAGGTTCTATTTTAGCATAATATTGTTTTACTTTTTCTAACATACTTTTTAAAAATGCAATAAGCTATAAGGCTTTTACAATTTCAGCAAAAGTACCTTTTTTATCAATAATATTTAGGTCAAATAGTTGATTTTGAATTTTGTTTAACATTTTTTCGTCTAAATTCCTTTGAGACCATTGTGTTAAGGTCAACCATTCTTGAATATCTTCTATTTTTTGATTGTATTTTGAAGCTAAAGTTCTATCAATACTCGGAATCATTTTAAATTCTGCTGTAGTCATGTTGATAATCTCCAGAATTTGAGCAATTGTGTTAGGATGTTTCTTTAAAACTTCATTTCTTACAGCAATCACAAAGCAAGGCCAAGGAGTTGGACAATCTGCAATTCTTCTAAAAGTTCCCTTATCAACTAATGGTTTTGTCATGAATCGTTCCCACATAAAATAATCTGCTTTTCCAGATGATAAAGCTTCAACTGCGCCATCAATTGTATTTACGATTTCAAACTGTAGAGTAGAAGTGTCCCAGCTTTGATTGTTAGCATTCACAATACTCATTAAATGCGAACCTGAACCCAAACGTGATATAGCAGTTTTTTTGTCTTTTAAATCGATTAATTCTTTAAAGTTTGACTTTGCATCTACATGAATTCCCCAAATTAACGGACTTTGCACATAAACTTGGACAATTTTACAATCATTACCAGCATTAATGTCTTTTACAATTCCTTCTGTTAAAATTACAGCTATGTCTGTTTCACCATCACGAAGCATTTGACACATTTTACCTGTTCCTTCTGGAACATCTGTCCATTCAAGATTTATCCCAACTTCTTCAAATTCTCCATTTTCAATACACATGTGCCATGGTAAATTGAAATGTTCTGGAACTCCTGCTATTTTTATTGTTTTCATGTAATGGTTAATAGTTTAAAAGGTTAAAAGTTTAAATGGTATTGAGAAAATAAAAGTGATGTTAATTTTTAGTTTTTAAATACCAATTTTCCCATAATCCATAAGAAAGACGTTGATTTCCATCTTGGTCAATTAAACCAGTGTCTTGCCAAATAGCGAGTAAATCAAAATATAATCCTTGTTGTTGTAAATATATATTTCCTTCATCATAATCTTTAGAACAAAACCATATTAAAAACTCAGCATTGTGGTTTTGACATAAATCAAGGACTTTTTGTAAATAAGCTTTCTGCCATTCTTGAGTTCCTTGTTTATTTAAACCATAAAATGGAACCACTAAATCCTCAGCAATATAGGCTGTTTCTGAAAAGCAAAAAGGTTTGTTAGCCATATTTATATATTTTTCAAAATAATTAGCTGTGATTGTGTTAGGATTTGTTTCTCCGGTTAAACTTCCGTTTAAAGCTGTAAATGGATAAGCACTAATACCAATATAATCTGTGTATGGTAATAATTGAGTAGCATATTGGAAACCTTGATTAGAATTATTGACTATAAAGCTAATAAATAATGGAATTGTAGGATGAGAATTTTTTAAGGAAGCATAAACTTGACTTAAGAAATCTTTATACTTTAAAAACTCAGCAGCATCAAAAGTGTCAACATTACTTTCTACACCAAAATTTATATAATCTGGCTGAAAACCAGCAATTAAGTAGTTTAAATAGTTGATGTAAGCAGTAATAACTGTTGGGTCATTAAACTCTTTATTCATCCATTGTTGTTGAATGTTTGCCGAAACTGTTGAAGTATTATAATAATTTGCTCGTTGATTTCTATCTAAATTTAAAGCAGAAACACTCAATAATACTTTTTTATCATCGTTAGTTTTTGTATTTCTAAATAATACTTGTTGTTGCAATTCGGTTGGCATTGCTTGATTGTTAAAGGCTTCTTCGTAAGGAATACCTTCATCAAAATGATGGGAAACAATATCGCAATGGTTGTTGATAAAATCATAGGCAATATCTAAATCTGCAAAATTAAAATTACCAGGCCAAGGAGTTACACCCATGTAGAAATTTCTAGTTTCAACGGGAATAATTATATCTTCATCTTCACTACAATTAATAAAGAAAAAGATACAACTGAAATACAATATTGTTTTTTTCATAATTACTTTTATTAATTTTAGTAAACCGTTGGCTGAAGCCGAACGGCAATTCAGCAATAAATTGCTAACTATTTAACATTTGCCACCATTTCCAAATCGCACCATGTTCATCTGGATAATCTTCCATGAAATTAAACCCTACTTTTTGTAAAACATGATTTGATGCTCCATTGTCAAAATGAGTATATGCATTCATTTCTTTAATGTTCATTTGGTTGAAACCATAGTCTAACCAAGCTTTTGAAGCTTCAGTTGCATAACCTTTGTTCCAGAATTTTTCGTTTAAACGATAGCCATAATCATAGAAATTTGTTTTTCCGTTTTCAACATGATCGTCAATGTATTTTATTCCTGTCCAGCCTATTAATTCGTTTGTTGCTTTGATTATTGTAGCGAATCGACCAATATTGTTTTTATCATATTGCTTTCGAACCATTTCAATATACGTGTGAATATCATCGATATTTGTATATGGTTTTTGCCATAAATAAGTATGAACATTTGGATTAGAATCCATATCAAATAAAGCTTCTGCATCTTCATGACGCATTTCTCTTAGTAGTAATCGTTCTGTTTCTAGTATTAAATCCATTTTATATTATTTTGGAACACAGATTTAAGAAATTAGAATAATTTTAAAAATTTCTCTGATTTTTTAAATCTGTGTTCTTTCTATTTTTATATTTGAAATTACTATTTGATAACCATCAGGATCTAAAATCATTTTGCCATTTTCATTCCAATATGGGTTTTTAGCTTTTATAAATGTAATATTTTGTTTTTGAATGTTTTGAATAAGTGAATCAAATTTATCTTTTGTTTCTGGATAAAACACTAAAATATCATCTTCATTATAATTGAATTCTATTATTTCATCTGATTTTGTAAACTCTAAATGCCAATCTAAATTGGGTTTGCCTAAAAATAATCCATCATAAGAATCATGATTTTCAAAACTACCTAAGACTTCAAAACCCAAAACAGTGGTGTAAAATGTTTTAATTTTATCTAAATCGTTGGTATGTCTTGCAACTCTGAGTTTCATTATTTAGGAATTGAATGCTTTTGCAGTTTTTTAAGTATTTCCATTTGTTCAGCTTGACTTTTTATTAACATCTGAATTTGTTCTTCTAACAATAAATCTACTTTTTGATGTAAACTTCTTAATTCCAATTCGGCTTTCAAGTTAATTAAATAGTCGTTTTCACTGCGTTTTCTATCTTTTTCTTCTTGACGATTTTGACTCATCATGATGATTGGCGCTTGTAAAGCTGCTATACAAGACAAAATCAAGTTCATTAAAATATAAGGATAAGGATCAAATTTAAAAGTATTTGTTAAGGCTAAGGAATTGAATAAAATCCAAATAAATAAAACAATGGCAAACAGAATAATAAACTTCCAACTTCCACCAAAACTGGCTACTTTGTCTGAGATTTTTTGTCCTTTACTCATCACTTCTTCAGGCTGATGCAAAAGGTTTTCCACCATCAATTTTTCTTCATCAATAGCCTGTTGTACAATTCTTTGAAGTTTTATTTGTTGGTCTTTATCAGACTTGAGTAAGTTCTTAGAAGATTTTTCCATTGTTATAATTTTTGGGAACACGGATTTAAAAAATCTGAGAAATTTTTAAAATTATTCTAATTTCTTAAATCTGTGTTCCTTTTTTTACTCCGCTAATTTATCTAATGCATAAGCAATTAATTCATCCACAGCTTTGTATGGATCTTCACTAAAGTTTCCTGTTGCTCTGTTGGCTATAATAGCATTTAAGGATAAACATTCGTGTCCTAATAGCTTTCCTAAACCATAAATAGCACCTGTTTCCATTTCTAGGTTGGTCATTTTGGTTCCTTTGTAGTTGAAGCTATCCATTTTTCTGTTCAAGTCATTGTCTTGAATTTCTAAACGCAAGACTCTTCCCTGTGGACCATAAAATCCTCCAGCTGTTCCTGTGAAACCTTTGAATATCTTATCACTTTCTAATCGTTTCTCTAGTTTTTCACTTCCTTTGATAACGTAAGGACGTCCTTTTCGGGCATCCCAATTAGTATGTGCTATGAAAGCGTCTTCTATTTCAATTTCTGAAATAGCATCAATTAAATAGGAGCGAAGCATGTTGTCTAACCCTAATCCGTATTCGCTTAATACAAAGCTGTCACAAGGTATATCTGCTTGCAAAGAACCTGAAGTTCCAATACGAACAATGTTTAACGATGTTAGGTTTTGTTTGGGCTTTCGAGTTTCTAAATCGATATTTACTAATGCATCTAGTTCGTTCATTACGATATCTATGTTGTCTGGACCAATTCCGGTTGACATGACTGACATTCTTTTGCCTTTATAGATACCAGTTTGGGTTTTGAATTCTCTTTTTTGTGTTGAAAACTCAATAGAATCAAAATGTTTTGTTATTTTCTCTACACGATTTTGATCTCCTACAAAGATGATGTCGTGTGCAATGTTTTCTGGTTTTAAATTCAAATGGTAAACGCTACCGTCTGGATTTAGTATTAATTCTGATGATTGGATCATTTTTTATATGTTTAACTGTTGAATTGTTTAACTGTTTAATTGTGGTTAAAAGGTTAAGAGTTTATGAGTTTAAAAGGGTTTGTGTATATTTTACTGAACACTGAACACTGAACACTGAACACTGAACACTGAACACTGAACACTTTCTTAACCTCCGACTCGTTTTGTTTTGAATCCTTTTTCTTGAAGGAACTTCATTATTTTATCTCGATAGTCACCTTGTATGATGATTTCTCCTTCTTTAAAACTTCCACCTACTGCGAATTTGTTTTTTATTTCTTTGGCTAGTAGTTTAAAGTCTTCGTCTTCTCCTTCATAGCCTGATATTATGGTTGTTGCTTTTCCTTTTCGTTTTTCGTATTTGCAAATCATTGGTTCTTTTTGAACGAATAATTCGTGTTCTTTTTCCTCAACGGTTTCTGGTTCGTTAGAAACTTCGTGGTCTGGGAATAGTTTTTTTAATTGGTCTTCTAGGTTCATTTTTATTTTTTTTGGAACACAGATTTAAGAAATCAGAGAAATTAATAAAATCTATGAGTCATAATGTTGTTTATCAATGTTTAATAATTTTTGGAACACAGATTGAAGAAATTAGAGAAATCTAAATAATTTTTACTTGTGTTTCTTTAAATCGTTTGTGAATATTTTTCTTATGAACTGTGGATCTTTTCCGAAATTTAAGATTAATCCAACTTCACATTTTGTTGCTTTTAGATAGTTTAGTAGCTGGTTTTCGTGTGTTTCAATTAAATATTCCACACATTTTAATTCAACTATTACAGATTCATTAATAATTATATCGGGTACATATTCTCCAACAATTTCATTTTTATAATAAACATTTAACTTTTTTTCAGATTCTATAACATACCCTCTTTTGTGTAATTCTATAAGCATAGCTTTATGATATACTTTTTCAAGAAAACCATAGCCTAACTCATTATAAACATCATAATATACTCCAATAATGTTTTTTGTTAATTCTTGATGAGGGAATATTTTCATTTTTGATTTAAATTAAAAGGAACACAGATTTAAGAAATTCAAGAAATCTAAATAATTTAATTTATAGTGTTTTTTAGCATTGCAAAGAGATTTTTAAAATTTCTCTAATTTCTTCAATCTGTGTTCCAAAATCTTTATTAATGATAATCAAAACAAAAAAACCAAACCCCAAAACAATTGGAATTTGGAATTTTCTATAGTAATCTTAATAAGTTTATTTCTTAATCAATCCTAATTCTACTAATCTTTCGTGTAGGAATTCACCAGCTGTGATGTCTTCGTACTTTTTAGGATTATTAGCATCGATGCAATCTGCTAACACATCTAGCTTCATGTCGCTTACTGGGTGCATGAAGAATGGGATAGAGTATCTTGAGTTACCCCAGTTTTCTCTTGCTGGGTTTACTACTTGATGAATGGTTGATTTTAATTTGTTGTTGGTGTGTCTTGATAACATATCACCTACGTTTATCATTAACTCATCTGGTTCTGCCATGGCGTCAATCCAATCACCGTTATGGTTTTGAACTTGAAGCCCTTTTCCTTGAGCACCCATTAATAGAGTAATCAAGTTGATGTCCCCATGAGCGGCTGCTCTTACGGCACCGTCTTTTGGTTCATCAGTTATAGGTGGGTAATGGATTGGTCTTAAGATAGAGTTTCCGTCTTTGATGTATTTATCAAAATAGAACTCGTCTAAACCAATGTATATGGCTAAGGCTCTTAGTACATAGATACCCGTTTTTTCTAACATTTGATAAGCTTCTTTACCTGTTTTATTAAAATTAGGTAATTCAGTTACTTCTACGTTGTCTGGATATTCATGAGCATATTTAGAATCTTTTTCTACATATTGCCCAAAGTGCCAAAACTCTTTTAAATCTCCAGCAGAACGCCCTTTTGCGTGCTCTTTCCCGAAGGAAACATAACCACGTTGGCCTCCAATACCTGGGATTTCATATTTAGCTTTTGTTTCTAGAGGTAATGTGAAGAAGTTTCGCACTTCACCATATAAACCCTCTACTAATTTGTCATCTAAAAAATGACCTTTTAATGCTACGAATCCAATTTCTTCGTAGGCTTTTCCGATTTCATTTACAAATTTTTGTTTACGTGCCGGATCATCCGACAGGAAATCACGTAAGTCAACACTAGGAATTTTTTGCATTGTATTTCTTTATTGTTACTAACTTACAATAGACTTAAGTATCTATCTAAAACAAAAGTAAGAATAATTTTGAACTATTAATAATTGTTATAATTATTTAAAATAAAAATATAACATTTTGAGTCAAATCTGTTATTTTTATTACTTTTGATGTTTTAAAAACAAATACATTTTACAATGAATTTCGATAGAAAAGAGTTATCCAATGCAACTTTAGTTGATTTATACAAAAAGCTACTAAAACCTAGGCTTATAGAAGAAAAGATGTTGATTCTTTTGCGTCAAGGGAAAGTATCTAAATGGTTTTCTGGAATAGGGCAAGAGGCTATTTCAGTGGGAATTACGGCAGCTTTAGACCAAGATGAATATATTTTACCCATGCACCGAAATTTAGGTGTTTTTACAGGAAGAGATATTCCTTTGCACCGATTATTCTCACAATGGCAAGGTAAAAAGTCTGGATTTACGAAAGGAAGAGACAGAAGTTTTCACTTTGGAACACAAGAATTCAAGATTATTGGAATGATTTCTCACCTTGGACCACAAATGGGTGTAGCTGACGGAATCGCTTTAGCGAACAAACTAAAAAAGAACGGAAAAGTAACCGCAGTATTTACTGGAGAAGGAGCAACTTCTGAAGGAGACTTTCATGAAGCCTTAAACATTGCTGCTGTATGGGAATTACCTGTTCTTTTTGTCATAGAAAACAATGGATACGGACTTTCGACACCTACAAACGAGCAATATCGTTGTGAGAACTTAGCTGATAAAGGTATTGGTTACGGAATGGAAAGTCACATTATTGATGGAAATAATATATTAGAAGTTTATACTAAGATTGCAGCCTTAAAAGCATCTATGGTTGATAATCCAAGACCTGTGTTGTTGGAGTTTAAAACTTTTAGAATGCGTGGTCATGAAGAGGCTAGTGGTACTAAATACGTACCACAAGAGTTGATGGATATGTGGGCTGTTAAAGATCCTATTGCTAATTTTAAAGAATATTTACTTGGAATAGCTGCTTTAAATGAAGATGATGATGCCTTTTTTAAGGCTGAAATTAAAGCTGAAATTGATGAACATTGGGCAAAAACACAAGCTGAACCCGACTTCACGGCCGTGTTAAGTGAAGAGTTAAATGATGTATTTAAACCTTATGATTTTGAGGAGTTTAGCCCAAGTGAAGCAACAGAGAATATTCGATTTATTGATGCTATATCATCCAGTATGAGAGAGTCTATGGAACGTCATCCTAACTTGGTGATTATGGGACAAGACATTGCTGAATATGGTGGTGCTTTTAAAATAACAGATGGTTTTGTAGAAGCTTTTGGAAAAGAAAGAGTTCGTAATACTCCTATTTGTGAAAGTGCTGTAGTTTCTGCAGCTAATGGATTGTCTATTAATGGTTATAAAGCGATTATGGAAATGCAGTTTGCTGATTTTGTATCTTCAGGCTTTAATCCTATTGTGAATTTATTGGCTAAACAACATTACCGTTGGAATGAAAAATCAGATGTAGTAGTGCGTATGCCTTGTGGTGGTGGTACTCAGGCTGGACCTTTTCATTCGCAGACTAATGAAGCTTGGTTTACTAAAACACCAGGTTTAAAGGTGGTTTATCCAGCATTTCCTTATGATGCTAAAGGCTTATTGAACACAGCGATTAATGATCCTAATCCTGTATTGTATTTTGAACACAAACAATTGTATAGAAGCATTACGCAAGATGTGCCTAAAGATTATTATACGATTCCTTTTGGAAAAGCAGCTATGCTTCGTGAAGGAACTGATGTAACGGTTATCTCTTTTGGAGCAGGTGTGCATTGGGCTTTAGCTACTTTAGACAAACATCCTGAAATTAAGGCTGATGTAATTGATTTAAGAAGTTTACAACCTTTAGATACCGAAACTATATTTAAGTCGGTTAAAAAGACTGGTAAGTGTATTATTTTGCAAGAAGACACTATGTTTGGTGGAATTGCCAGTGATATTTCAGCTTTATTAATGGAAAACTGTTTTGAATCGTTAGATGCTCCTGTGAAACGTGTAGCGAGTTTAGATAGTCCTATTCCGTTTGTGAAGGCTATTGAGGATCAGTATTTGCCTAAGGTTCGTTTTGAGGAGGAGTTGTTGGCTTTGATTTCTTATTAGTTGTAAGTTGTAGGTTGTAAGTTTACTGCTATCTTCCGAAAATCTATTATCTGAATATCCGAATATCTTAAAAAATAAACAATCATAAAAAATAGGGTGTTTTTCCTGTTTTTTTGTGGTTGTTTTTTTGTTTAGATTTGATTTGTTAAAAAAAAAAATGAGACCATTGCGGGAAACCGTAAGGATTATTAAAATTACTTGTGCATATTTGTTGAAAATAAATTAAGTGCAAATGTATTTGTAAGTTAAAAGTTATATATTTGGATTTAGAAAAGTATGACGTTTATCAAACCAATCTATCCAAAAATGGATGACTTTATCTGATTTGTCATTCATATATACAAGTTGACAGTAATACTCTGAAACGCGTAAAATAAAGGATTATGGAATTTATAACAGAAAATTTGAAAGTAATAATTTTAGCTTTAATAGCTGTATTTGTAGGAATTACAGCTACAATTAACATCAAAAAAAGTTCAAAAAAGAAAAACACTAACAAAGTCAATCAAAAAGGAAATCGTGTTGGCGGAGATATGTCTGGAAGAGATATAAATAAATAATTCTATGTTGGATAATGAAAATCTAAATGAAGTTACCCAATCTGACAATATCATTGAAAATGGTGATTTAGCTGGTCGTGATATAAATAAATCAACTTATAACATAGGTCGGATTACTTTTGGTGGACAATCTCAACTTGAAAAATTATATGAAAGACTTGAAAAAGAAAAAAATGAATCTACAATTTTTAGCGAAATTGTAGATGAACTTTTGCATTTTAAATCAAATGCTGACGACAATGGTTTTATTGGTTTAGAAAAAAAGTTAGAGAATGGAAATAGAATTAATTATTTACATTTTGCAGAAACTTCAAAAGAAAAATTCGCAAAAAAACTTTTGAAAAATGAACATTCAGAAACTGCTCAATTAATCTATGCTTTTTTACTAGCAAAAGTTTATTCAAGTTTTCAAACAAATATTTATCCAAGAATTTATGAAGGACTTTCTGAAGAGTTCATAAATCAACTCGTAACCGAATACATAATTAAACCATTAGAAGATATACTTGGTAATAACTTACTAAGAATTTATGATGATGAAATAAATGGAATGATTTATTTTTTAACTGGAAACTGTCATATAAAATGGAATTAGTATGTTAATATACAATCAAGCTTACGACATATATCATACAATGTTTAGAATCTTACAAATAACTGAAAAGACAGAAGAAAATCTTGAGGTAGATAAATTAAGAATTCTAGATTTCTATTTGGCATTTCCTACAGAACTTTTAGAAATTAGGAGTTTTCAAGGATTCAAGAAATATGAAAAATACATAAAGGCTGAAAGTAATAATTATGAGCGTATAATTGATAGAAAACGTCTATTTTTTAAAATGGAAAATATACAGATTTTAGCAATTAAAGCATTAATCTCATATGGATTATTTGATGCTAATGAATTTAAAAACGGAATAATTAAAAGAACAGATTTAATTCTTTCTGAAAAACTTTCAATTAGAATTAATCAAGCAAATGAAGAAAATCCAAATCTAATAACTTTGATAACTGGTCCTTTAGCATCAATGAATCTTTTTGGTCATTTAGGATTAAAAGTCAGAACAAATCTAATTGAATTTAAGTATGACGCAATATAATCCTTTCCTTAAATTAAATCGACTTGTGATTTTTACTTTAACTGGTAAAAAAGCATATGACGAACTTTTTCACGATGGTGTTAACATTATTAGAGGTCATAATAGTGCTGGTAAATCAACAATAGGTAATTTTATTTTTTTTGTACTTGGTGGTGATTTTAAAAAATGGACAAAATCAGCTATTTTATGTGGTGATGTTTACGCTGAAGTAGTTATAAATACAGAACCAATAACTATAAAAAGAACGGTTTCTGTGTCTGGAAATCAACCAATGTCAATCTTTTGGGGAACTTATGAAGAAGCCAAAAAATCAAATAGCGAAGGTTGGCAAATATTTCCCTATCGTAGAAGTGATAATAAAAAAAGTTTCTCAAATGCATTGTTTCTTTCTCTCGGTTTTCCTGAATTAAGAGGCGATGTTGATAGCAATATAACTATGCATCAAATTTTGAGATTATTATACATCGACCAAAAAAGTCTAACATTAGACTTATTAATGACGGATTCATTCGATTCAGCAATTACAAGAAAAACAATTGCAGATTTATTATTTGGTGTTTATGATGATTCGTTGTATTCAGATAAAATTTTATTAAGAGAATCTGAAAAAGATTTTGATGTTAAGAAAAAACAATTTGAAGGAATTGAACAGATTTTTAAATCAAGCGATAACGAATTGAATCCAAACATTATCAATGCATTAATAGAGGAAAACATCAATAAATTGTCAAGTATTGAAAATTATCTTGTAAAGGTTGATTCTGAAAAAACTCAAAATAATGATATTAATCAAGAAAGAGATTTAAAAATAGTTACTATCAAAACAAATCTTTTATCCGCTAGAAATAGTCTTTCTTTATTGCAAAACAAAATAAGCGAATATGAATTTGAATTAATTGATTCCGCAGATTTTATAAAAAGTCTTGAAAAAAGAGCTTACGCTCTTTCTGACTCTTTATTAACTCGTGAAACTTTTGTTGATGTTAAAATGAATCATTGTCCAAATTGTCTTTCAGCGCTCGATAAAGTAATCCAAGAAAACCATTGCGCATTGTGTAAACAACAATTACCGGAAGACAAAGGCTCATCGCAAATAAAAAGAATGCAACAAGAAATCGATAATCAAATTAGAGAATCGAAAAAATTATTTTTAGAGAAAGAACATACATTATTAGAACTTAAAACAAGTTTTCCAACTCTTGAACTAAAAGTAAGAGCTTTTCAACGTGAACTTAATGAAGCTTTAACAAATGTGAATACAACTAGAAATCAAGAACTAGATGAACTTTTAATAAAAAAAGGAGAATTAAGGTCAAAAAATGATTACTTAATTAAACAATTAAAGGCTTTAGAACAAATTGAAGTTATTAGAAAAGAACTTATTGGTCTCAAAATTAAAATTGATTCTTTACGATCAAATATTAATTACAAAGAAGCAGAACAATTTAAAAGATTACAAAGTGCTTTCGATTTAATTCAAAGTTTCGCTTTAAGACTTTTACACAGTGATTTAGGAAGACAACCTGAATTTCAAACGGGAACAAATATTGAATTAGATTTTGAAAAAAATACTTTTTCATTAGACAACGAAAATAATTTTTCAGAAAGTTCTAACGTGTATTTAAAAAATAGTGTCCGTTTTGCTATTTTCTTTGCTTCATTAGGTAAAGAATTTTTTAGATATCCAAGATTTATTTTATGTGATAATATTGAAGATAAAGGAATGGAAGCAATTAGAAGTCAAAGTTTTCAAAATGAAATTGTAAAAATTTCATCTGAAAGTGAAATTAGACATCAAATAATAATTACAACTTCAATGATTTCACCAGAATTAGACAATTCAGAATTATGCGTTGGAGAATTTTATACGGAAACTAGTAAAACATTAAAATTGGAATAAATAAAAGTACTACTGCCATAATAGATTTGCAAAAATTGGGGTTTTAGTCTTGAATTTAAAGTTAGCTTTTATATAAAAAATTAAATGTAAATTAACACAACAGACTTAACCTACATTTTTACAAAATAATATTTACGGACAAGTTGTGTCCAAATTTTAATTTATATAAAAACAATCACAATATTGTGATTAAATCTTCGTTTTTAAATATAAAATCACAATTTGCTAGTATAGTATGAAAAATGCAAGTCAATACAGAGAAGCCCTTGGATTAACACAAGAAGAAGCGGCACAATTACTTAAAATACCCAAAAGCATTTTAGGCATGTTTGAAATAGGACAACGAGACTTGCCTGAAACCATCAAGCTTCAATTGATAACGCTTTATAATTTAGTTCAAGAACAACAAAAGCCTGTTGCATCCATTTCTACTAAAAAATTAAAGGAAGATGAGTTACTTAAAGTAACAGTCAAAAATGAACTTTTGGAGAATCAATATAAACAGCAAGTTTTAGAACGAAAACTAAAGCAATGCAAAATAAGATTTCAAAAAAGTGAAAAACAAATTAAATTGGTTCACATTTTAGAAACTCAAGTTAGAGTAGAGGATAGACCTTCGCAAGATTACATCAATGTTCTGAAAAGAAAAGCAGAAAATGAGAGTAAGAAGTATAGTGTACTGGAGCAAACTAAATTGGAACTAAAAATAAAAGGGCTAAAATCATTTTGTAAAGAATTGGAAAAACTTTTTTAGTTATGAATTGTGAGTTATGAGTTATGAGTTTTTTGAAACACGGATTTGAGAAATTTGAGAAATCTTTATAATTTTTAAAGCAATCTGTGTAAATCCGTTTAATCTGTGTTATCTGTGTTCTTTTGTTTTGTGTGAAGGCTTTTTGCACGCAGATTTAAAAGGATTTAAACGATTTTTATTTGGAACACGGATTGAAAAATTGGGGAAATCTTTATAATTTTTTAAATCTGTGGAAATCCGTTTGATCTGTGTCATCTGTGTTCCTAACTTTTTTTCGTGTTGGTTTTTAGAGCGCGGATTAAAGAAATTGGTAAAATCTTTAAAATTTGAAAATTAAATAATAAGTTTACTTTTATATAAATAATATTCGATGAAACCTAAAAGTCTTTGTTTGCTTGGCTTGTTCTTTTTTGTAAGTAGCTATATTTTGTTTTCTCAAGGTGAGGCTTTTTCTTATTTCCAAAAACCTATAGATTTTGCGCATTGGTTTAATTTGATAGGAGCAGTGTTGTTGCTTTCGTTTACTAAAGTTTTTCCAAAGAATACTTTAAATTCAATTGCTTCTTTTGTTTTGTTTTTGGGAGTTATAGCCCATGTTGGTCTTTGCACTATAGATTTTATCATGTGGAGCTTTGGAGCTGATGAAGTTAGCAAAGAAGCATTGGCTGTTCATATTAGTAATACACCTTCTATTTTATATCCTTTTATTATTATTGGTCCTTCTTTACTTTTTCTAGGATTGGCTTTGTATGCGTCCAATTTTATTAAAACTTATACTTTACCAGCTTTAATGGTAATTGTTGGTGCACCTGCAGTTGGCGTTTCCTTTTTTGTTTTAAAGAATGGCAATTTGATGTTGTTGAGCTGTGTACTTTTTGCATTGGGCTTAGTTTTGCTACTTAATAGAAAAGAAAAGGTAAGGGTTGAGAATTGTGAGTTGTGAGTTTTTTGGAACACTGATTGAAGAAATTTGAGAAATCTTTATAATTCTAAAAATCTGTGAAAATCCGTTTAATCTTTGTCATCTGTGTTCCTAATTTTGCTTAAAGTTTTGGAACACTGATTGTTTTAATTATGAATTGTGAGTTATGAATTATGAGTTATGAATTGTGAGTTACTTGGAACGCAGATTTGAGAAATTGGAGAAATCTTTGTAATTTTTAAAGAATCAGTGAAAATCCGTTTAATCTGTGTCATCTGTGTTCCTAATTTTTGTTTTAGGTTTTGGAATACTGATTGTTTTAATTATGAATTGTGAATTATGAGTTATGAATTGTGAGTTATTTGGAACACTAATTTAAAAAATTGGAGGAATGCTCATTTAAATTCTCTCCAAAAATTATAAACAAGCTTTGTATATAAAAAATTAAGTGTAAATTTACACAACTGCCTCAACCTTTAATCATTAGCCTACATTATTTTAACTTAATAGTTACCCGTCTGAAGGGCAATAGATATGATAAAATTCTTTAGAAAAATTCGAAAAAACATGCTTTCTGAAAGAAAAACGGGAAAGTATTTGAAATATGCCATTGGCGAAATTGTGCTTGTGGTTATTGGAATTTTGATTGCGCTTCAAATTAATAATTGGAATGAACATAGAAAGCAAAATGAAACATTACAAGGTATTTATCAAATCATAAAAGAAGATATTGCTACTGATATTGTTGAAATAGATGCCTTTGTCGATGATTATGAAAAGATAAGAAAACCCGCTTTCGAGGCTGTTTTAAACGGAAATCTAACAAAAGAAGATTTACAAAAGCATCCTGAATACTTATCCGTTTTGGACGGTTATAAAGATTTTGCCATCAATCAACGTGGTTTCGAATTACTCAAAAATCAGTCAAATGATATGCGAATTGGCAACCAAAATCTTACGTCAAAAATCAATCTATTTTACAATAAACATTTGATTGAAATTAACATTGCAGCAATAGAAATCATGAGAGAATTTGTATATAACTTGAATGAACACAAAAAATCAGCTTGGTTTTCCTCTTTTTTACTTCATAAAGAAACAAAGGGAGTAATTGATTTTATGATGAATAACCCCTTAGAAAAAAATAGAATTACCAGCTATTATATGGCCTATAAAATTTATGTACAAGAAATACAAGAATTCAAAAAAAATGGAGAAGAAATTATTAAACAAATAGATGCTATTAATTGAATTTAGAAGAAAAATTAAACACCACTAACCAAATGATTAAGTTCTTTAGAGAAATCTGTGGAAATCCGTTTAATTTGTGTCATCTGTGTTCCTAATTTAGCATAATGTTTTGGAACACTGATTGTTTTTAATTATGAATTGTGAGTTATGAATTATAAGTTTTTGGAACACTGATTAAAGAAATTTGAGAAATCTTTATATTTTTTTTTAAATCTGTGGAAATCCGTTTAATCTGTGTCATCTGTGTTCCTAATTTAGCGTATTTTTTTTGGAACACTGATTTTAGAAATTAGGGAAATCTTTATAATTTTTAAAAAATCTGAGGAAATCCGTTTAATCTTGTCATCTGTGTTCCTAATTTTTGTTTTAGGTTTTGGAATACTGATTATCGCGGATTTTGTTAATTATTTGATTAAAAAAAGTTTTAATGGTTTTATAAAACATAAAAAAGAGGTGCTCAATTAAGAACACCTCTTTTTATTAGTAGTTATTGCTAACTGTTTATTGTGGTTGTACCACTGTATTTCCATCTAAAATAACAGCAGTTTGCGCTAAAGCTCTTCCGTTGAAAGTAGCACCCGTTTGAAAAGTAATGCCTGTCATTGACAAGATTACTCCTTCAAAATGCGATGAAGTTCCGATTGTTGTTTCTCCAGCAACTTGCCAGAAAATGTTAGATGCTTTTGCACCTCCTTGTAACGTTACGTTTACTGCCGAACTCATGTTTAAATCTCCTGCAATTTGGAAAATCCATACATCATCAGCTGTTCCTGTTAGGGTTACGTTTGTTGGGATTGTTACAGTACTTGACCATTTGTAAAGTCCAGCACTTAGTGTTGTACCCCCAATATTACCTGCTCCTAATTCAACATGATCTGGAAAAAGACGTCCGGCTGCATTATTGTATGCCGTTATCATATTTTCAACTGCTGTAGTTAAATTTGTAGAGGTTGGTGAAACCATATCGGCAGCATATACCTTTCCGGTAATTTGTGCAGAAGTTGCATATCCTGTAAAATCTGTTAAAGAGAATCCAGTAATATACGATGTCGCTGCTGGACTTAACCCAAGATTTCCAGTAATGTTAGACGTTGGAACGTTGTTGATTGCCGTTTTTGCTAGAATTGCATAATTTCCTGCTGCACCTAAAGCAACTGCTGATAAACCTGCTGCATCTGAACTAGTTGTAAAACTCCATTGCATGTCAGCTGCAAGTGCTTTTCCTTCAGAATCTTTTGCTTCTGTAGTGATTGTAGCTGTATACTGTGTTTGAGCTGCAAGTACTGTTACAGGAATAAACGTTGCCGTAGTTCCTGAATAAGAAACAGTTCCGAGTACAGAAACAGTTCCTTGTTTTACTGTAAATGATGAAGCGTTAATGGTTGATGCTTCCATTGATTTGCTAAAGTTTACTGTAATTACTTTGTTTCGAGCCACGTTACTCTGACTGTTTGTGGGATTTGTTAAAACCACAGTCGGTGCAGGGCTGGTCTGCGTTTCATCATCATTTGAACAAGCGGTGAACAAAACAACGAATGCAAGTGCAAATGTTGGGAATAGATTTTTAATTTTCATATTTATAGGTTTTTGTGAAATTTCGTAATCATCACAGGACAAATCTAGGCTAGCGAACAACGATTTAAGTTACATAACAATAGTATTAAGTTATATCATTACGGTGTTTTGTGATTAGTGATTAGTGATTAGTGTTTTTTTTCTGGAAGACTGATTGTTTTAATTATGAATTGTGAGTTATGAATTGTGAATTTTTGGAACACCGATTTTAAAAATTGGAGAAATCTTTATAATTTTTAAAAAATCTGTGTAAATCCGTTTAATCTGTGTCATCTGTGTTCCTAAAATTTTTGCGT